>Ga0214921_10002207_pt1 | contig 32031 bp, 25 predicted proteins | sample LL1505_MetaG_FD_177992 | JGI IMG/M metagenome (GOLD analysis project Ga0214921, IMG submission 177992) | Freshwater microbial communities from Lake Lanier, Atlanta, Georgia, United States - LL-1505 | ecosystem: Environmental > Aquatic > Freshwater > Lake | place: USA: Georgia | collected... | reverse complement strand
AAAGATAAGATCATCCAAGAGAAGATCATCCAAGAGAAGATCATCCAAGAGAAGATCATCTAAGAGAAGATCATCTAAGAGAAGATCATCTAAGAGAAGATCATCTAAGAGAAGATCATCCAAGAGAAGATCATTAAAAAGAAAATTAAGAAAAGACTTAATTAAATTAAAAAAAATATTAAGAAAATCTCCTAAATCTCTAAAGAAGTTATTAAAAAAGATTAAACCTGGAACAACTCTAAGTAATATACCATCTAAATTATTAACTCCAAAGTCAACTCCTAAATCAACTCCAAAGTCAACTCCTAAATCAACTCCAAAATCAACTCCTAAATCAACCCCTAAATCAACTCCAAAGTCAACTCCTAAGATAGAAAAACTTCCACCTTTATCAAATACAGGTAAATTAATTAATGTATTATTAGAAAAATATACACCAATGTATGAAAATTTTACTATTCCTAGTTCAGATGTTCAAAATAAAGTATTAAGCACAATTAATAGTGATCCATTTTCAAATACCTATAAAAAGAATGATAATAGAGTATTAATTGATGTGCTTCGTAAAATAGACAAAAAATGGAAAGATACTTTAGCAAAGAAAGATAAATTAGTATCAAAAATGAAAGATTCTGATAAAAGTAAAGCATTTGCTAAAGAAATAGCTTCAATTAGAGCAGAACAAGATGCAAAGAAAGCTGCTTTAAAAAAAGGATTAGCATCAAGATCATCTAATATTTTATCTAAATTAGGTTTTAAGGGATTAAAATCAAGTTCCCCATTTACTTTAGCAAAAATCGGATTTAAAGGTATAAATCAAATCTTATCTGATAGAGTAAATAATTTAGAAAAAGAATTAGAAAAAATTAAAAAATCTAATAAAAATTCTGATTGGAAATATAATACATTCAATTATAATAAAATGAAACCACTTGGAGATGGCTTACAAAAATGGACGAATGATTACGTTCTACTTAATACTGATAAATGGGCTCCATCTTTAACACCCGCACCAATTTGTAGAACTGAAAAGAAGTGTCCTGTATGTCCTAATATGTCCGCAGGATATGCTAAACAATATACCACATTAAAAGACTTTAATTTATCAAAAAAAATTATGCCACCTGATGGTATAAACGTTGATTATATTAATGATAAATTAAACAAAGGATTATAAGAGAAAATTTTAATTAAAATTATTAATTTAATAATTTTAATGATTTAGATTTTAAGAACTTTTAGCACTTGGAGATTTAGTAGATGAAGCACGAGCTTTGCGTCCTTCACATTTGCGAACAAAATCCATTAAACGTCTGTGAATTAATACGTGATATACGGCAAAACCAAGTAAGATAAAAATTAAAGAATATATAAACTTTTCGCCAAGGATTGGTTCATTGTAAGTTGAACCCATTAATACATGCGCAACAATATTAAATGTTGCTACTTTTACAAGATCACTTATTAATTCTCTTTTATTAACTTTTGAAAAATCCATTTATATATATATATTTCATAAATAAAATTTATTTATTTTAATTATAATTTTAGTTTAAATTATAGTATTTTTATATTTAGAAGAGTTATGTATCAATTAATTCTTATTGTAGTATTATTTTTAATAGTAATGTACCTATTGTATCAAAATTATACAATTCAAAGAGAAATATATAAAATTAAAAATTCTTTTGACGAACTTAATAATTTCTTAGATTTATCTATTAAAAAAACTAAGCCTAAAGTATTAGATACTTTATCATCTATTAACACCACTGATATAACTGATAATATTATTACATATTCAAATGACGTTAAACGTGCTAAAATTGAAACATCCGCAAATTCCGAAACTAATAAAGATGAAAACAAGTCTAAAAAAATAGTTCCATCTAAAAATACAAATGATTTAAAAGTAATTCAAGAAAAAATTAATTTAATAAAATTAAATAAAAATACTAAGAATGAAGAAAATAAAGAAGACGACGATGAAGATGATGGTGAAGATGATGAAGATGATGAAGACGATGAAGATAATGAAGAAGGAGAAGGAGAAGATGACGAAGAAGATGAAGAAGATGGAGAAAATGAAATTGAAATTATAAAAGATATAAATAATCTAACAGAAAGTCTAAATGATGAAGATATTGTAGATGATGAAAATGCGGTAGATGATGAGGAAGTAGATTATAAAAATATTGTAAATAACATTAAATATGCTATTAATATGGAAAGATCTAATAATAGAGAAAACGAACCAACATTTGAAATAATTAATGAATCTGAAAGGGTTGAATCTGAAAAGGTTGAATCTGAAAAGGTTGAATCTGAAAAGGTAGCATCTGAAAAGGTAGCATCTGAAAAGGTAGCATCTGAAAAGGTAGCATCTGAAAAGGTAGCATCTGAAAAAGTAGCATCTGAAAAGGTAGCATCTGAAAAGGTAGCATCTGAAAAGTTAGCATCTAAAAAGTTAGCCCCTGAAAAGATTGAAATAGAAAAGATTGAATCTGAAAAAGTTTCATCTGACAAAAAGAAATTATCACCTTTAGATTTTTCAACTAAAAAAGCTGAATTAAATAAATCAAATCTTAATAATATTAAAACAGAAGCAAAAAAATATAATATTACATTATCAATCAATGGTAAACCTAAAAGCAAGGATCAATTAATTAATGAAATAATTCAACACATTAATTAAAATAAAAAAATTGATTTTTAAATACTAATAATTAAATTATTAATGTATAATAATATTCATTAATAATATGTTATCTGGAGCTAAAAAAGTTGTTAATCAATTAATCAAATCAAATTTAAATAAAAAATTAGCTATATTTGGATACCCTGGTGGTGCGATTTTACCTGTATTAGATGCTCTTCATAAAGAAAATAAAGCAGATTATTTTTTATCTCGCACCGAACAAGGAGCTGGATTCATGGCAGCTGGATTTGCTAAATCAACTGGAAGACCTGGAATTGTCATGGTAACTTCTGGTCCTGGTGCTATTAATACTATGACTCCCTTACAAGATTCATTATGTGATGGAACTCCTATCATGGTATTAACTGGTCAAGTTTCAACAGCTGTAATTGGTACAGATGCTTTTCAAGAAGCAGATGTAATTGGTATATCAAAACCATGTACTAAATGGAATCATCAGATATCAGATGGTCGTTATATTAATTCAGTGATTGATAATGGATTTAAAAAAATGTTAGATAAAAGACATGGTCCTGTATTAATTGATCTTCCTAAAAATATCATGAGTAATTCATATAATGAAAATCTTGAATTAAATATTGAGAAGGAAGAGGGTGTAAATGTTAGGAGTAGAAATATTGAACCAGAAGATATAAATAAATTAATTAATAATTCTAAAAGACCTGTTATCTTAGCAGGAAATGGTATCCATCAAAGTGATGCTATTTATTATTTAAGACGATTGTCAACATTTTATAATCTACCCGTAACAACAACATTAATGGGATTAGGAACTTATAATGAAGAATGTTGTAATTCTCTCAAAATGATTGGAATGCATGGATCTTATTATGCTAATATGGCTGTTCAAAATTGTGATCTATTAATTAATTTTGGTAGCCGTTTTGATGATCGTATTATTGGAGATCCTAAAAAGTTTGCTCCGAAAGCTAAAATTATTCATATAGATATACTTGGTAAAAATATTAATAAAGTTATTAAAGCACATCATTTTATTAATGATGATTGTAAGAATGTATTACATGATATGGTTGAATTTACAACATTAAATGATAAATTTGATCCTTATAAATTTAGAAGTTGGCATAACGAAATAGCGCAATGGAAAAAAATAAGATTTTCTTATCCATTTAAATCAAATGTATTACAAGGTAGACAAGTTATTTCTACTCTAAATAAAATTATTAATAAGAATAAAATAATGAATAGTTATACTATTGTTGCGGATGTAGGTGCTCATCAAATGTGGGCTGCTCAATTCATTGATTATGATTTTCCTAAAGTTAAATTTCTAACTTCTGGAGGACTCGGCACGATGGGATACGCAGTTCCCGCTTCTATTGGTGTTAAGATAGGAAATGATAAAGATGTAGTCATATGTATTTGTGGTGATGGAGGAATGACAATGTCAATGACTGAAATATTAACAGCCGTTGAATACAAAGTTAATATCAAAGTTCTAATCATTAATAATAGTTATCAATTAATGGTTAAAATGTGGCAAGAAAAATTTTATAATAATAGATTAATTGGTGTTAAAATGAATAATCCACCTTTTGAAAAGGTATGTGATGCGATGGGTTGTCATAGTATTCGTATTGATGTAAATGATAATTTAGAAGAAAAATTAAATTATGTTCTAAATTATAATGATGGTCCAATTGTAGTAAATATTATTACTGATGAAAATGAAACTGTTCTACCAATGGTTTCTCCGGGTATGGCATTAGATAATATGATTATAGATGAAGATAATAAAGATGAATTTAAGGGCGATGCTCCTTGTTAGTTTATTAATAAATTACATCTTCTATTTTATTTATTGTCATAACTCTCATTCTAATTTCTCCTATTAATTTATCATTATTACCTTCTGTTTTATCCATATCAGTATATCCTGTATGTTTCTTTATAAATACTCTATATTTTTTTTGAATAACAACTGGTGCGGTTTGATATTTAGTATTAACACGTTGAGAACTAATTGATACATTCATTGTTGTTACTAAATAATCATGAAAACGATCACAAGCGTATACATAAAAATTATTTTTTAGGATATTATTTCCATTAGCAACTAATTCATGACTTGTATATTTATCATATAAATATGCTATACCAAATACCTTTTCAGTATGTGATAAAAATCGTTGATCTACTTTTTTCTTATTTTCTAATATATCTTTTAAATTATGTATCATTTTTTTAAAATCTATAGTGTTTGTGCCAAATAAATGATCTGATATATAATAATCAGAACCGTAAAAGAATAAATTATTTGTTATCAATTTATTATTATTCTTCATTATATCTATATATTCATCTTGATCAATAAAATATTCATCACTTCTGTTTTTTATACAGTATTTGGTATTAACCTGATCTAAAACTCTATATATATTATACATCTGATTATACATATTACGATGAGTTTGATATTTATTTTTTTCAGCATTTTGTAAATTTTCTTTATCTTTTTCAGTATGCTGATCTACAGTTGATTGTATAAATTTTCCATAACTATAACAAACCACACGAGTTTCATTAGTTATTGGAGATTCATATCCAGCAATTATATATGTTATATCTTCTTCATCTATATAATCTGATTTAGTTAAGAATATCATTGTGTAATCAGAATTATATACTTTTTCAGTATTTGTTACTGTGTAATCAGTTATTGATATATTTTGATTTTCAGTTACAAAACATATTTTTTTAACACTTTCATAATTTTGGATATCATCTAAATTAGAACAAATTATTAGGTTATTAGTATAAGTATCTTTTTTGAAAGAAATTTTAATTATATCTGGTATTAAATTTATTATGTTCATATCCTAATAAATATATATTTATATTTATAAAAACTTAATGAATTTCTCTAATCAATTTATAATACTAAATTATATTATAACTAATTATGAAATATTTACTCATGATATAATATTTAATGAACCTGAATTAAAAACAGAAGATTTTTTATCAACCGATAATTATATTTTTTGGCATTCTAAAAATATAGGAACAACTATAAAATTTAAAAAAATGTTATCTGGAACTATACCATTATTCAGAATATTAGAGAAGCCGAAAAAATATTATCTCAATATTCTCATTAATAATAATTCAGATTTTTTAGAATCTTCTTTTTATGATATATTTTTTGAAAAAATAAGAATTTGTGTAATGATAACTGGATTTATGCGGAATTATAATCTAACTCTCAATATATTCAAAAACTTTTTTAAAAATTATAAAGTTGATTATTATCTATGTACATACGATATTATTGGAATAGGAAATAGAACTTCTGATAAATACACTAATGATAAATTTGATATTAATGATCTTAAAAAAATTATTAAAATTAAAAAATGCTTAATAAAGGAATATTCTAAATGTATACCTGTATCGGATAATATAATGATAAATAAATTATTTTATCAAACATCAAACGTAATAGATTGTTATAATATGGTTAATAAAAATTATATGATCTATATTAGATTGAGACCTGATCTAATTTTTGAAGATTTAGATCGTATATTAATAGATCATTTTGATGATATTATTAATAATAATATTATTGTTCATGGAAGAAAACATGAAACTAATATAGATATGACTATATTAAATGATATTCCATTTGATGGATTTGCTATGTGTAATATTATAACTATTGATGCCTACTGTAGATTTCATTTACATTTAAATTTTAAAAAATATGATTCTGAACATATTGAATCTCCAGAACAATTATTATATTATTATCTAATTAAAAATAATATAAAATTGATAACTGATAAAATATGTCAAATTAATAAATTTAATGCGATGGGTGCGATTAATAGAATTGCTTTATTAAGAAGAAAATAAAAAAAAAATATATATATATATAATGACTGAAATTACTTTTAATTGTGAACAAATAAATGTGAATTATATAAACGATGTAAAATTAAAATTAAATTATATATTTCCATATGATGAAAATAAAACTATATATGATTATATGAAGGAATTGAAGCTAATTTATGATAAATTAAATACAATAGAAGAATCAAAATTAACTCATATATATGAAAAATCCTTTTTAGATTATACTGTAATTGATAGTGATGGTGATATAGTTCCTCAAGAAATTCCATTAAAGAATTTTAGAAATTATAGTTTTAGATTAGGTCCGGCTTGGTCTAGTCCAGGGAGAAATGAGATAATTGAAGATATAAAGTATTGTATTACAAAATTAATTTATTACTTAAAAAAATATGAAAATAAATTGATAAAAGATTTAAAAAAGGTTAATTATTTTAAGGAAAAAGTTAATAAAAATTTTAATTACTTAAATTAACCCCTTAACCAATTCTATTATCTTATTTCTCTTTTCTACACTCATATCTTTATAGGCATGAAATACACCAAAGATTAGAGCAGCACAAACTGTTTTTACATCTTCAAAATCAATCTTCTCATTCATACCCAGCCATTCTTTAAAATAATCTATAAATATCTTATTATAGTTTATATCAATTTCTTTATCATATAAAATTGAATCAAAACCTATTAAACTTTGTAATATTTTTGCATAATCATAGACTTTATCTCCACTGAGAGTATTTGTATTTCCTATAAGACCTTTCATATCTATAAACTTATATTCATCTTTATAAGATATTAAAATATTACTGAACCAAAAATCTCCATGAATAACTGAGGTTATATTATTAGATATCCTACTAAAATAATCTTTTAATTTTATAATTAATTTATTGTATATGCTATCTGCTGATTCAAAATTATAAATAGTCTTATCTTCAAATCTATTAATTAATTTTATTAAATAATTATTTTTATATTCTATTTGATCTAATAAATTATCTAATTTAATTTCATGTATTTCTTTTAAAGACTCTAATAGTTTCTTAAATAATTTTATACTATATGTTTGATTAATATACAAATATGATATAGGGATACCATTTATTTTTTCTAAATTTAATTCAATATGATTATTTAAGGTATAACCATTATATTTAACAAAATATTTTTGTAGATCTCCGAGTAAGTGAAGGTTTTCATAAAAATACAATTCACCTCTTCCAATACTTTTATCAACTTTTTTTATGATTTTTTCATCAATACATTTAATTTCATTATACTTATTATTATTAATCTTATTCTCAACATCATCATTGATTAACTTATATTCTCCAATTAATTTATATAATCTTTCATCATAAGGATTATATGCTCTATCATCTATATAAATATCACCAAGAGGTTTTCCAAATACTAATTCATCATAAGGTATATTAAATTTTTCTAAGGTATCAAATGTTATTCTTCCAATATCTTTAATAACTGCTCCTATATTATGACCATGTGTGGCCATTCTTCTTGCTGTATAAATAATAATATAATGCCCATTGTTTTTTAAATGTTGGACTAAATCTATCATCTTCTTAATAGGTAAAACACTTGTATAATCTTTTGGTATTACTGGATATGTAACTAATGTATTATCTAAATCAAATACATATCTTAATTTTTTTGTATAATGATGGAGAGTAGAATCATTTATTAATTGCGAGGGGGTTCCTAAACTGGTTATCTGATTAATTGGTATATTTAAAATATCTTTTTTTGTTTTTAATAAATACTCATAAATCAAACTCATATAAAATTCATTATTTGTCTTTTGATTTTCATTTAATATTAATTTAAATGTATCTATAAATTCATCCTTATTTTTAAATCCGTATCCACCAATACATATTAAATCACTTATCTTTTCTTTTTCTTTTATCTTTTCAATATAATTATCTTTATTGATTGATACGTATGAATATATAGCATCTTTTTCATGATTAAAATTAGTAAGGATAAAATTACTATCATATTGGACACTTAGATATTCGTGAGTATTTTCAGGATATATTGTATCATTATCAAAAAAAATAATATTTCCATCATCTATTTGATTATATACGTTTTGTAATCCAATATAAGCACTTTCAGATGCTCCACGTGTTATGTAATCAATTAAAATAAAATTAAATGTTATACTTGGAAACATGTTAATAAGAATCTGCTTAAAATTACAATTATCTAACCTTTTATTGTATATGATATATAATTTATAGTTTCCGAATCTATCTAAATTCAATGATTTAATTGTGTGATAAATCATAGGCACTCCAAGCACTAAATTTAATGGTTTAGGATAAATTGATTCAAATCTGGATCCTTTTCCAGCACATAATATGAAAATATTTGTATTCATATTCATATTCTTTTTATATTTCTATATTTATTTAAAATTAAAATATATTACAACTTTATATAATGAGTTTATTAAAAGACTTTCTTGATCAAACTGGAATATATATTAAAACAATTATAGAATTTGGAACACCATATGCTCAAGCATTTGTAAACACTATTGTGCCAATGATAATATCAGCATTTTTATATATCGTAAATATAGATTATTATAAAATAATAACGCATCGCGCTTTTATAACATTTATTTTATTCTTAGTATTATTATATGCTATATATGCGTTCTTAGCAATGTATTATCCTGCAAGATTAGAACAAATTATAAATTTTTTAACTCTTAGAAAGAAAAAACGTCATTTTAAATTTTTATCAAGTATTGATTTATCTGTTGAATCAAAATAATTTATATTTGTATTATATAAATGAATTTTTTATTAGCAGGAATAAATACTTATAAAATTTATATTGGTATCATTTTTATAATATGGTTATCATCACATTTAATGAATACATACGCAAGTAGCTACATTATTAAAGTTAATTTTAAAAAGTTTATCTATGAGAGCGATAATCTAAAAATTAATAGTTCAGCAATTGATACAAATACATCACCTAATGTCCCAATCCTTATTAAAAAAGTAAGTTCTCCAAAAAGAAACTTACAAGAAGATATTATTAAAGTAGCAAAAACAATTAAAAATACTGCTTTAAGAGCCGTTGGAATAGCAAAAGAAAAAAGTCCTATTGTTATTAAAAAGGTTAAAGAAACAGCAAGTAGTGTAGTAAGCACTGTTAAAACTAAAGCACCTGGAGTTATTAAAACAGTAAAAGATGGCGCAAGTAGTATCGTAAGCACAACTAAAGATATTGTAAGTAGTGTAAGTAAGCCTACTCCAACAACTACTTCACCTATTTCATAAAAAATAGAGTTAATATAAAATGATATTAATAATTATAATATAATTATTAATATGACTACAAATACAAATCGTATTATGAAAGAAATTGAAGAAATTAAAAAAAATCCCGATAAACAATATTCTGTTTGTATAGGTGAAGATAATATTATGGATTGGTATATAAAATATCATAATTTAGATGACGAACGATTTAAACAAGGAGAATATATTTTACATATAAAATTACATGAAGGTTATCCTTTTAAGGCTCCAGATTTTAAATGGCTAACTCCAAATGGTAGATTTGAAATTGCTCGTAAAATATGTTATAATATATCAACTTATCATGAGGGAGAATGGAATCCGTTGTGGAGAATGCGTACGATTATTATTGGTATATTATCAATGTTATTAGAAAAAGATACACATGGAATTGGACATATTATTGGAACAACTTTAGATAAATATCAAATGTTTGCTACAAATTCTATAAAATATAATAATGATTTAATTGAAAAAAATAATTTAATTTTTTAATCTTTTAATAATATATATATGTTACTATCAAATACTAAAGCTCCTGCCGCTGCCTCTCCTGCTGCTTCTCCTGCTGCCTCTCCCGCTGCTCCTAAAACAGAGTCATCTGCTAAGACTCACACTCCTGTTCGTAAGACAAGAAGTCAATTAATGAGAGAATACGTAAGTAGAAAAGCAGTAAGAGAAAGACTAATTAAAAAACATACCGAAGCTATCTCTAAAGAAACTGATGCTACCAAGAAAGCTGATTTACACAAAAAAATTTTAGATTTACAAAAAAATAATAAAATATTAGATGATAAAATGACACGCTTACAAAAACGTATAGATGAAGCTAAAGCTGCTGCTTCTAAATCCCCTTCTCCATCTGCTTCTCCATCTGCTTCTCCATCTGCCTCTTCTACTAAAGGTGGATTCTATGTAAAATACCTCAAATATAAAGCTAAATACTTACAATTAAAAGCAGATCTTGATGTATAATTTTTAGGTGCATGATTCTTTCGCATATCCTATAACCGCGCAAGCAATTCTCTTTCCAGCATTACCAGTCTTTAATGACTCAGCATCTCCTCCTAATCCTAAATCATCCTTCTTTTCATGAATAACAATAGATCTACCAATTATATTTTGTTTATATCCTCTTAATTTTATCATATGATCATTAAATATCATATGACATTCTCCATTTTTATCTGTTTTAATATTTCCTAAATCTCCTACATGTCTGATTATTGAATCTTTTCCTCCATGTACTGTATTAAATGGATTAAAGTGTGCGCATGCTGATGTACATCCATCTGATAAATCACCCGCAGCATGTATATGAAATCCTAATTCTTTATCTTTTGGTAAGCCGGTCATGTCAATTTTTATTGTTACATCTGTCACGTTTTCAGTAAAATAAACTGATCCTTTAATACCTTTAGCATCAACATAAGCTATAGCAATAATATCTTTTGGAGCATAATCAAATAAAGTCCATAATTTTTCAACATTTAATAATAATAATACAATAAATTGTAAAACTATAAATATAATTAATGAATAATTCATATAATAAAATATATTATATAAATTTTTTTAATAAGGAACAATTAATCTATAAACATTTTTTTTATCAGAAGCAATACAGATAATATCTCCAACCTTTCCATTTAATTGTCTAGCATATAAATCATCTACATATATTGTGTGAAATGTAGACTTTGCTGCTTCATAATATTCTATTAAATTTAATTTCTGACGATGAGTCAATATACGCATACATCTTAACAATGGATAAATAACTCCATTATCATAATTATTAGAACCAAACATTATATTCTTATAATATTATTATAAATAAATTCTTATCTATAAATTAATTCTAACTTTGCCTTTAACAACGACTTTTTCTCCCTCAACTACTTCACTTGTCTTATATACCTTCTCAATTACTTTTCTTAATTCCATTAATTCACTCTTCCATCTATCTGTCTCGGTGGTCTTTTGAATTAACTCCATTTCCTCTTCCAAGTTATCTATCTTCTTTTGTAATTCATCAATCTTCTCTTTTGATAAAGAATAAATTGGCATCTGAACCAAGTAATCATATGATTTATTCTCTGATAGTTTGGGAAATTCTAACTTTGTTAATTGTTCATTGATCTTATCCTTTGTTTGATTATTAACTATAATTGTTCCTTCAATAACTCCTTCAATGAATTTCATCTTCCAATCTAATACATTCAATTCCTTCTCCAATTCATCTAATTGATATTGCTTTCTCTTCTTGTAGTAATCTAATCTTACTTCATAGAACTCCTTTAAGATATCATAGATTGTATCATACTTCTTAATTACACTTTTCTTATTGAAACAATGCATGTTTGTAGTTGTTTCCTTATTCGTTAACTTAAATACTGCTTCTAATTTCTTCTTTTCTATTAGATCATACAAGTTATCATCTGTTAGTTGGATATCAAAGAATACAGTCTCATCCGTATTCTTATCCTTATACCCTTTAATAACTTTATCTTCTTCAAGCTTATCTAAGTGTGCTTTGTAATTGGTTGTCCATGTTCCTACTGGTAATTCGGTAATTACAATACTACTTCTCTCCTTATCCACTTTGTAATTTCCCTTAATATTAAATCCATTATCAGACTTTTCAACCTTACCTTTAAACCCTCTATACCATGGAAGCATCTCTTTGATTGGCTTGTTTTCCATCATTAGAAGGAGGTTATCTATAATCTGAATTGGATTATATTGTAAGATAGTAGTTGAAAATCCAGTTCCAATTCCTTGAGCCCCATTTACTAATACCATCGGAATAATTGGAACATAGTATTCAGGTTCAATTGGTGTTCCGTCGTCATTTAGATATGTTAAAATAGCATCATCTTCGGGCCTGAAGATTAATCTATTCCACTCCTCTAAATATGTAAAGATATATCTTGGAGACGCTGAGTCGTGGCCGCCAAGTAACCTAGTTCCAAATTGTCCAGATGGGTGTAATTGATTTAAGTTATTTGATCCTACAAAGTTTTGTGCCATTCCTACAATTGTTCCTTGAAGAGATGCTTCACCGTGATGGTAAGAAGTCTTTTCAGAAATAAAACCAGATAATTGTGCTACCTTGATTTCATCTTGCTTTTTATTTAGCTTTCTTAAGATAGAACCAAATTGAACTTTTCTTTGAGATGGTTTCATACCATCTACTACACTTGGAATAGAACGATTGATATCATCATTTGAAAAGTGAATTAGTTCTCTGTGAACAAAATCACAAATTGGAATTTCTTTTAAATCATTTTGTAGAATCTTATTACGATCATATTTCTTTAACCAATCTTTACGATCATCCGCTCTCTTTTTATCAAAAGCTAATGTCATTGCCTCATAACAAACATGTTCCTTATTTGTATCCTCTACTGTTGTTGTTTTTAACTTCTTTGTTGTTCCCTTTTTAGTGGATCTCTTTGAAGATGTTTCACTTTCAGCCAAATCCTCGCCGTCCTCAATGTTTCCACCCTTTATTTCATCTATTGGAAATAAAGATTTTTCAGCATAAGTATACTTAATTAACTTCTTCTCAAAGTCATTAAAATATTCTTTTGCTTCTTCTCTATTTGATGTTCCTAATCCCTTGTAATACTTAATATGCCATGTATTTGTATCCACCTTCTTCTTCCAATCCTCATATTCTGTTAAGTTATAGAATGTTTTCGTATCTTTACCCTTAACTGCCTTTACAATGGGTGTTGCTAAAGAATGAATAAAGTTTAACTTCAATAAACTTGGAAAGAAATAATGGAAAAAATTCATTAGCAGTCCTTTGATATGGTACCCATCGCTGTCCTGATCCGTAAGGACTACTACAGAAGAATATCGTAGTTCTGATACCGTAGAATATTCTTTATTATGTTGAAGACCTAAAATCTTCTTAATATTAATAATTTCTTCGTTTTCAAGTAATTGTTTAGATGTAGCTTCGCGAACGTTTAATAGTTTTCCTTTTAGAGGAAAAACTCCATACTTGCAATTACCTTCTTCTACTGCGGATCTACCAGCCATCGCAAGACCTTTAGCACTATCTCCCTCAGTAAGAATTAGACGACATTGATTTGACTTCTTAGTTCCAGCCCATTCAGCATCTTCTAACTTTGGAATACCTTTAATGTTATTAGTTTTCTTTCCATCAGTATTTTTTAGAATAGACTTTTCTTTATTCTTTGCTAAGTCAATAATAAATTCTACGATTCCTGACTTAACAATCTTGGCTACAATCTTATCATTCATTTCATAAGTTGACCCGAATTCAGATTGTTTTGTTTTAAGTTCTTCTTTGGTTTGAGATGAAAACGCAGGATTTACAATTGTTGAATCAATAAATACAATTAAGTTTTCTTTAATTAATTCATCTTTTATCTTTAAATCTTTATTCTTCTTTAAGATAGCATCTTTAACCTTTTTAATAATTCCTTTCATCACATACTCTACATGATTACCTCCCTTATAAGTACAAATGCCATTTACAAAACTCTTTTGCTCAAAGTTATTATCAGGCTTATAGATAACTCCAACTTTCCATCTTTCTTGTTCGTCAAAAATTAATTCTTCATCTGGATAATATAAGCTAATATACTTCTTAAAGTTATTTGTTTCAATCTTCTTATCATTGTAAAATACTTTGAGCTTTTCACCTAATCCAGCTATGTCGTAGACACGCTTCTTAAAAAGACCAATAATATCATCTGATAAATTATCTAATCCAAATTTCTTAAGATCGGGAACAAATGTAATTTGAGTATAAGATTTAAGTTTATAATCAGTAATCTTTGGCTTGGTTCTTTTACTCATATTGTCTGAAAATTCAATATTAAACTTTCTCTTTCTCTCTTCATCAACAGTTTCTACTACAAATTTTGTTGAAAAAATATTTGTTAATTTAGCACCATATCCATTTCTTCCACCAGTTGTTCTGGCTTCAGTATCGTCATAATTTGTTGATGTTAATAGTTCACCAAAAATTAATTCTGGAATATAAATCTTATGTTCTGGATGAATTTCTACATCAATGCCCTTTCCATTGTTAAATACAGAAATTTCATTCTTTTCTTTATCAATGGAAACTTTAATTGTATCACATGTCGGATCAGTCTTTGTATGATCAAAAGCATTTACAATAATTTCATCAAAAATTTTATATAATGCTGGAACAGACTTAATATTCTTTTTGACTATTTTCATTAGATCATCATCATATATATCCATTACATCTTCTTGAACCTTTAAACTATCTACATAGGTATCAGGTCTATCCAAGATATGTTGGATTGGGGTCTTTTTTTGGTATTTTTGACCTAAACTTTTTGCTGAGGAATCCATAATGTTTATTATATAGGAATTATGTCTTTATATTAAAATTATGTTTATTCAATTTTTTATTTTGTTAATCCTTCAGATTAACAAAATAAAAAATTAGTGCGAGCTTTAGCGAGAGAACAATTTTTTATTTTGTTAATCCTTCAGATTAACAAAATAAAAAATTAGTGCGAGCTTTAGCGAGAGAACAATTTTTATTTTGTTAATCCTTCAGATTAACAAAATAAAAAATTAGTGCGAGCTTTAGCGAGAGAACAATTTTTATTTAATTGTTCTTGGAAATAATAATTAAATAAAAATTAGTAGGAAGCTAAGCTTAGCAACGGAACAATTTTTTATAAATTATAATTTATAATTTATAAAATTACATAGACATAACTATTTACGCTTGGGCAGGGGCAGGAGCAGGAGCCTTAGGGGCAGCGGACTTGGCTACGATTAAAGCACCGGCAGGTACTTTGTTGCTGGGTGTGGAGGGCATTTCGTGGAGAGACTTGTCTTCAAGTCTGAAGACGGCAAAAGCACCAGCAGGGTTTAATACATAGTTTTGTAAGTCTTCTTCCTTGATGGGTCTGGCACCAGCACCGCAAGGGTATTTGGCGCCTAAGTGAACCGCTACTTCAACGGCACCACCTCTCTTGGACTTTCTTACGGCACCGCGGCGTCTGCGGCCACCGCTTAAGCCGCCAGAGCGACCACCGGAGCGGCCACCAGATACACCGCCGGATACACCACCTTTCTTAGACTTCTTGGAGGCTCTGCGTTTGCGACCACCGCTTAAGCCACCTGAGCGGCCACCTGAGCGGCCACCTGAGCGGCCACCTGAGCGGCCACCGGAGCGACCGCCTGATACACCACCTCTCTTAGACTTCTTGGAGGCTCTGCGTTTGCGACCACCGCTTAAGCCACCAGAGCGACCACCAGAGCGGCCACCGGAGCGGCCACCGGAGCGACCACCGGAGCGGCCACCGGAGCGACCACCGGATACACCACCTTTCTTAGACTTCTTGGAGGCTCTGCGTTTGCGGCCACCGCTTAATCCGCCTGAGCGACCACCTGAGCGACCACCAGATACACCACCTGAAGCACCTCCTCTTCTCTTGGAGCTCTTCTTAGCGGCTCTGCGTTTACGGCCACCGCTTAAGCCGCCAGAGCGACCACCTGAGCGACCGCCTGAGCGGCCACCTGAAACTCCACCAGAGCGGCCGCCAGAGGCGCCGCCTTTCTTCTTAGAAACTCTACGTTTTTTTCCTCCGATCAAACTCATATTATATATATAAATAATAAAGATAATTATTATTTAAAAAATAAGAATTAATAATTAAGTATTTAAAAATAATTAACTAAATTATTTTATGGAAAAGACAAATTTAAATTTCTCGACAGTAATTACAAATTTAGATGATAAATCTAAAAATTTACAAACAAATAACTTTATTGATACAAACAATTATGTAAGACAAAATTTATACAACAAACAAGATAAAATGTCAAATTTTAATAATACAGAAAATGAAGAATCTATAGAATATCTCACCAATCAACGCAGTCGTTCTATTATTAAAGATAATTTTCATTTAGATGAATATACAAGAAGAAAAGTTATTCCAATCTCTAATACAAAAGCAAATACAAAAGTAACAAGAATTAATATAGACTCACGATATAGAGATAAGACTCCAAAAAATGTTTTAGATTCTGTTCAACATTTTTTAGGAACAAATCCGTTTTATTTTCAGAAAAATTCAAACTTATTAACAATTTACGATCCGAATCATAATTATAATTATAACGATAAAATCATCTTAATTAATCTTAATGTTTTAGTATCTTCAGTAAAAATTGCTTTTATTGAAAATAGTTATTATGTTAGAGTTGAATATGAAAATCATAATTTAAATTCAAATTATAATTATATTATTTTAATTGAAGGATTCATTGGAAATGCTGAGAATAATACAATTTTTGACAACATTCCAATTAATTATATAAATAAAATACACAATATTTATTTTACAAATGGAATTGATATTGCTACAAATGATTATTTTTATATTAAAATTAATATATTACCAGTTTTAAATAACAATCAACTTATTAATGCTAAATTATATTCTCTAAACGGAATTCCACTTAGTAATATTAATTCAAATTATCCAATTAATATTAATCAATCACAATCTTCGTTAACTATTGTTAATGTCTTATCAATTGATTATTATCAAGTTAGTTTAAACTCTGTTGCTACAATTGGATTAACAGATAATACAAATTTATCTGTGCTAAAAAATACAACTGGAATTGGGGGGTCTGATATTATTATAAGTCGTATCTCAAATGTAATTGAAGGATTTCCAGATTCAAATCATTTCAAATATAATTTAGGAAAAAATTTTAATCATGTTAAAAAAATAAGATTATTATCTACTGAAATTCCAAATACAGAAAAAACAATTAAATCTTATCCACCTGCTAAGCAAAATAATTTATTATATTGGCAAAATGTAGATGATGGAGATTATCAATATAGTATTCAAGTAACTCCTGGTAATTACACTATTGATGAATTAGCAACAGAAATTCAAACACAAATAGCAACTGTTAAACGTGTAAATCAATTAAATGTAAATTCAACACAAATTATTTATTTAAATGATCATTCAGCAACAATTTCAATTATTCAAACTTCTAATATTTTTTCAATTAGTTTCTACACAACAGTTATTTTATCAAATGCCATTAAATTATCTACTTTTGTATTTACCGATGGATTTAACCGAATTATTGTAAATCATCCAAATCATAAATTAAATATAGGAGATTCTATTACTATTAGTGGAGCTATTACAACTGAAACAATTCCAGATACTGCTTTAAATCAGACTTTTACAATTGAATCAATTATTGATTCAGAAAATTATCAAATCAAGTTAAATAAATATAATCCCAGTTCAACAACAACAAGTAATGGTGGAGGAGTTGCTATTACAGTATTAAAGCCATTACAAAGTCGTTTATTATTTAATACAACTGGAACAATTGGAAATATATTAGGATTTAGAAATGTTGGAGAATATAATGCTGTAACAATATATTCAAAAACAATTACAAATATTACAGAATACGAGCTTGATTCAAATTTAAATAGTTTAGGAATAACTAATTCAAATATTATTAATAATACATTATTTAATTTAAATGGTGATAATTATATATATGTAACAATAAATTATATATTTAAAGATGCTATTGATGTAAAGAATGTTAAAAATATCTTTGCTAAATTATTATTATCTGGAACTCCAAATTCAGTTATATATAATGATTTTATACAGATTGGTCAAGAACTATTAGATCCAATATTTTCATTAAGTTATTTAGAATTTTCATTTTATACTGCTGATGGATTATTATACGATTTTAATAATATTGATGTTTCTTTAACAATTGAAATATTTGAAGATATAAAACAATAATTTTCTAATCTACTATTATGTCCAGGCCAATTAATTCTATAGGTAAAACTCAAATTTCTACTACTACTGCTGCTACAAAAATACCAACTGTATTAGATTTAGATGTATTAAATGTTAAAAATATATATTTAATTGATAGTTTAATTACAAAAAATACTGCAAGTTTAAGTAGTACTGATAAACTAATGATTCAAAAAGGAAGTATCATTAATAAAATTGCTTCTACTGATCCTACTCAAAAAACTTTAACTTTTAATAATGTAAGTTTTCAACCTGATTCAAATTTATCTAATATTGTTTCTATTTTTACTGATAATATTTTAAAATTAGGTAGAGTTGATAAACCATTAGAATTATTAGCTACTGATTTAAATATTACTGCTAATAATTTTAATATTCCAGGAAATGTTATACTATATAACGTTGATATTACAAATAGTTTTATTTATAGAAATAACATAATGACTATTGGAAATGCTTCTATTCAGGGTAGTAATATTACAATTCAATTTAAAGGTCTATTTAATACCGGAAATATATATTTTAATTCTACAAATAAGACTTTTAATATAGATCAAAAATTAAATATACTTGATGATACTTATATTAATGGTAATTTAACTGTTTCACAAATAAATACTTCTTTTAGTAATATTGGTAATAATCTAACTGTAAGTGGTAATATTAATGGACTAAATGGATTAAATATAACAGGTGTATCTTTTTTTGAGAATAAAATGAATACTCAACAATTATACGTAAACGATATTGCTACATTTACAAGTGATGTTGGAATTGTAGGAGCAATTAATATTGGAAGTGCATTAACTGTAGCAAATACTAATATATATTTTAATTCACAACAAAATCCAGGTATATTAACTTACTCTCCTAGTATAAGTAAGTTTATATTTAGCCAATCTGCTTATTTTAATCGTTCTTTAGAAATTTTATTAGGTTTAACAGTCAGTGGTTCTACTATTTTGAGTGGGACCACTATTAATGGTGTATTATCAGCAAATAGACCAGTTACAATTAGTAATACATTAGTTGTTACAAAAAATGCTAGTTTTAATAGTAATTTATCAGTTGATGGAACTTCTACATTTAATATTCTTAATACAAATTCATTAAATTTAGGATCTATTAATAATTTAACTGATGTAGCATTAAATTTTGTTAATAATCAAGATACTGGTATAATTAATTTTGCTTACGATACTAACTCTTTTAATATTAATAATGATGTATATTTTAATAATAGTGCGAATATTTCTGGTAATCTATCAACCAGTAATTATTTGTTTGTTTTTATGGACGCAAATATAAATGGAAATGTATTAACAAATTCTCTTTACTTAAGTAATAATTTAATAAACACTATTAATGGAAATTTATTATATAATTCAAATATTGTTTTAACTTCGAATAATGGTAATCTGAATATTTCAAATATATTAGTGTCTAAAGATGGTAATATTAATGGTGAGTTATTAGTTGGCGGTAATATTATTATTAATAAAGATGCACAAATTGTTGGAAATTTATTGGTTCAAAATTGTAATGTTGATAATAATATTATTGTTGGTAATATTGCTAACATAAAAGGTAATATTATTGGTAATTCAAATTTAATTATTTTAAAAAATTCAAATATTCAGGGAAATTTAAATATTGATGGAAATTTAATTGTTAGAAATAAATCTAATTTATTAAGTGATGTATTTATTAACGGTAATACGTATATTAATAAAAATGTAGATATTGTTGGATTCTCAAATATTAAGTCTAATGTTTTAATCAACAAAAGTTTAAGTGTATTAAATGGTATATCAGTATCTTCTTTATTAGTTGGTAGTAATTTATCATATGCAGGAAATATTATAACTTTTGGTGATACTAATCAAACTTATGGAGGAGCAAATATTATTATGAATTTTAATTCTCTATTTAATAGTGGAACATTTGGATTTAATATTGTTGAGAATAGTTTTTTATATTTAAATAAATTATCTTGTTTTAATGGATTACTTGTATCAAATGATATTAATTGTGATAGTAATATTTATTGTAATACATTATTTAGTAATTCTATTGTTGTTGGTAATTTATCTGTTATAGGATCAACTAATACAAATGATATTATAAGTAACGGTAATTTAAATCTTTTTGGATGGGCTAAAATAAATGAATTACAAGTTAATAATAATTTTTATGTTAATGGAATAACTAATACAAATAATATTAACGGTAATGGAAACTTAAATATTTTAGGATGGGGTAAAATGAATGAATTACAGATTAATACTAATTTGTATGTTGATGGAACAACTAATTCAAATAATATACACGGAAATGGAAACTTAAATATTTTAGGTTTTGCTAATATTAGTAATGACATTAATTGTATTGGTAATATAACATGTAATACATTATTTCAAACATCTGGTATGGATAAAAAGATGAATATTAGAGAGATAGAAATAGAAGATTTAAAAAATTTAAATAAAATTAAATCATATAATTATGATTTAATAATGAATGGATCTAATAATTATGGATTTTTAGCACATGAAATATTAGAAAATTATCCAATGTTAGAGAATAATTCAACTGTAAATTATATAGGGTTTATTCCATTATTATTAGAAAAAATAAAAATATTGGAAAAAAGATTAGAAAAATTAGAAAATAAAATCTAAGTTGGTTTTATTGTTTCTCTTATTTGTATCAAATTATAATGTAATTCTAAAAATATTACATAATTATTTAAGAATAAGAGGATCTTTGGTTTTAGGATGTCAAAATATTTACTCATATAATTATATATTTTATCCATATGCTCATCAAAACTACTTTCTTTTTCTTTAATTGTAAAAACATACTCTAATTTATTCATAAAAGATTTTAATATAGGTTTAAAAGATGTTAAATTATTACTTTCAATAATTGTAGTTTCATCATATTTAATCTTATATAAATTAACAACAATTGTTTGAGCTAAATTTAATTCTGTCATATCATAAATATCATTATAAATAAATAAAGAATCTTTAAATTCTTTTAAATGTGCTTCGGTTACAGTAATACCTAATTTTTGAGCATTATTATTTAAGAATTCTAATACTAAATAATAAAAGACATTAGTTACATACAATGTTATTATATGAACCATTGTATCCCAAAATCTTTTATAATATTCATTATGTTTTAAATATCTTTCAATTTCATTGATTTTATATTTATTATCTTTAATAAATTTGTATAAACCTATTGGAACATTAGATGTATCATTATAATTACTTAAATTCCAAATAGGTACTATATTGTAGGTCATTAAATCATTGTAGGTTGATATTTTTCCACTAAATATATCTGTATTATTATCTTTTAAATTAAATATTATATACATATTATTAAATAAATTTTCTACTAAAGGAACCATCTTATGTAATTCATTATTTAATCTTAATTCTGATACAAGTTTTTCTGAATATATTTCTGAAAATTTTAATTTATTCAAACTACCTGTAATATAAAATTCATCTTTAATATCTTTAATTCTACCTTCAATAATATCAAAAGGAGTTTGGTTTTCTAAATTCTTATGTAATTTAAATCTATCAAACTTTCTAAGAGTATTATTATATATTTTATCAAATAATTCAAAATTTTCAATCTTAACTAAATAATGTAAAATTGAATTTCCATCAGAATCTTTAATAGAATAATTTATTGTTGAATCGTCTAATAATGATTTGATTGAATTGTAATTATTTTTATAACATAATTGATCTTCATCCTGAGATAAATAATTGTAATAATAATATTTTTCTTTTATTATTCTTTCAAATATTATTGGTGCTGGAACATATCTGAAATCAATACCAGATAATTTTCTTAAATCAACTACAGTTTCAGTATCACGTTTCAATATTTTTTCTAATATATTTGATAATTTTATTTTAGCATATTCATGTTTATAACGATTATATAATTCAATTATCATTTTATTGGCAATTTCTATAAATAATTCATCTCTTAATTTATCTGTATTTCCGGTTATACCTGATGCATTTAATCTTGTTATACTTGCTTCAATTTCAGGTATTTTACCGGATGTATATTTATCTAATAATTGTTTAATTATTCTTAGACGTAAATAATGTAATGGTTCTTTTCCTACTGTGTATATATCTTTAGGATGTTCAGTTTGTAAATATTTATGAATATAATTATTAGCTGTATTTGGGGTTCCTGGTGGATGTTCATCTACAACAGGTAAAACACCTGGAGCAGCAGGATAATTATTAAATAACTTTAATGGTCCTTCTTTATCGTCATTATCTTGATTATAAATATCACTATCATCACATGGATATATTTCAGGCGTAATTCTATTTTGTATTTCATCTGGTAGACTTGATGAAAATTTTAATTGTTTTAAAGGCGTTAATGTTTCTTCATCTAATTCTATGAAATAATCAAAATAATTAGAAAATTTATCAGTAAAAATTTTTGTTTTTTCATCCTTTGTAAGAGCAGTTCCATCGGGCTTATTTAATTCATATTTATCAAGATCAAAATGTTCGGCACATAATTCACTCATTATAAATTTATAAAAATAAGATTGTTCATTTCTTGTATTTATTTCTTGAATCATTAAACGAATTAATTCAACTCTTAAATTTTTTAAGTATAATTTTTCTTTATCATCTAATTCAGTATAGTCTTTTCCATTATTTACATTATATTCTTTTATTTTTTCATTAATATCAACTTTAGCAGTTGGATTTGGTTTAACATTTAAGTTTATAACAGATTGTTGAGCTGGTGGATTAATACCACCCAAAGCAAGAGGTGGATTTAAAGTTAGATCTTTAAAAATACCTCCTAATTCATCATTAAATGAATAGTAAATAAATTTATCAAAATTAGTTTTTTTAAAGTATTTTAATATGGAATTAATTTTTAGATAATTTAATAAGGTAATTTTATATGAATTTGAATTTTTTATATTTTCAAAAGCAGGAATATTAATTTTCTTTAGATAATCATATATAATTTTTAATTCTTTAAAATCTTTAATATACTTCGCTAAATTTACATTAAAAATTGTATTATTAAATGTAATTTCGTATGTATTATCACCCAAACCAGGAAGCTGTATATTATATGTAATTTTTTTTGAATCAATCTGAGTAATATTATTTAAATTAAATGGTATATTATTCACAACAGCAGCATCATAATTTTTAACATCAGTATATATTACTAAATGATATAAATTATTATTTGTATTATAATAAATAACTATATAATGATTAAATTTAGGGGGAGAAGGGGGATTTGCGGGGTTGGTATGGGTTATAGTAGCTTGTTGTTTAGATGAAAATATTAACTTATTATATATATTCATTTCAAAATTCTTATAATATTTTTCAACTAAATTAATAACATTTTTTAATTGGTCTAATTGATCCTCATATAATTTATTTATTTGAATGTTTGTTTTTGTTACATTGCCTTCCATTAAACTGGTTAAATATATGTTTATCATAGAATCTACATTAGGTATAGATAATAAGACTTTATCAACATCATCACTAACGATTGGATTAAATTTTTCTACTAAATTTTTAATATATTCTTTTTTCTTTTCGTTAATTATACGATTCTTTACATCTAATTGATCAGTGCTCATTTGAATTTTTAAGATTTCTTCTGGTATTTTTGCGATTAATTCTCTAGTTTCTTTAGTTTGATCAATTACTTTTAAATAATCATCAAATATTTTTTTAATACAAGCAATAATATTATCATTTATTAATTTGGGGGCATCTGTTGTTAATACTTTTTTAATATATTCAAATAACTGGATTCTAATTAAATCTCTATCTTTGCTTGCTTTCGGAAACATTTCTTCAGGAATAATATTTTTAAGACAACCTTGAATTTTTGGAATTATTGCTAATTGTATCGGAGTGTAATTATTTAATGTTGTAGCATTTGGATTTGCTCCATTTTCTATCAAAAAATGAACAATTACATGATGACTCTTTTCAATAGCAATATGTAAGGGAGTTTTTTTAAATTTATTATATGTATTTACTGGAGCACCACTTTTGATAAAATATTTAAGCATTTTTAATTTAGTATCTTCTGGAATTATCTTATTATCAACATTTAATAAAAGATGTACTACTGAATTATTATTTTGATCACTAAATGTTAATTTAATACTTTCATTTATATTATCTTTTAATTTTCCAAAATCTCCAGTATTTATTAATGCGAATATTTTATTCTTAAATTCGGTGTCAATATTTGGCACTAAATTAGTATTACCCATTGTTGAATATTTATTAAAAACATTTTTATCAGTATATTTACTCATAATATCTATAATATAAAAAAAAATTATTATTATTATATATATAAAATGTCATATTTTAAACCGCTTAATTCCAATGAAAATAATCTTCATATTATTAGAGCCACTATTGATCCATTAGGAAATATATTATATCCCACTACAAATCAATTACCTACAACTTTTTCAGTTCAATATATATCACAAACTGAGACTAATCCGAATCAAATTCAAATAAATTATCCAGGTATATTTAAATCTACTGATAAACCAAGTGTTTTTATTGATTCAAGTGTAGGTGATATTAGCACTCAACCACTTTTATTTGTAACAAGTAAAACAAATACTTCATGTATTATTTCTACAAATGATTTCGTAAGTGAAATTCATACTTTTGATGTTTTTATTGTTGGTGTTAATCCATCTGGACCTGTATTTGCTATATCTAATAGAGGTTGGAAATATTCAACAAATAATGTAAGTGATAATATATTATATTCTGATATGTTGATTGGTATTAATAATGACAATCCTAAATTTAATTTAACTACCGCTGGTAATATTGGTTATATTCCAAATATAATAGATAGCACAAATGTATTAAGTAGTAGTTTACTAAATTACTATTTAAATATAATAACAATATCAGATGCAAGTCCAGTTATATCTTTACCACAATCAGTTATAAATGGTCAATTTTTACAAATCGTAGTAGGAACTGTAAATAATCAAACTAATAATATAACATTAGATATTTCATCAAATATCTATACACAAAATACAAGTAATATAGTATTACAAACTCAAGGTGATTCTCTTTGTTTATTAAGTTATAATCAAAAATGGCAAATTGTTCATCAACATATCGCATCAACTGTAAATAAAAATATAGTTTCATATAATGATGTTAGTATATCAAATTTTAATCTTCCAACTATTCTTAATGGTAATTTAAATGTTTTAAATCTTGATACCACTATTGAAATAGATATTCCAAATGATGATAAATACAATGGTCTTTATTTAGATTTAGTTGTGGGATCTAAACAACAAGATTATTATTTTAACTTGTTGTTAGGTAATATTATTACCTCTAAACCCTCATTAGTTTTAAGTAATATATCAGATCACGTAAAGCTATTTAAAACAAGTTCTAAATGGCTTATGGTTGATTATGGAATATATTAATAAATTTTAAATATTTAATTAAATATTTAAAAGTTTACTAGTTTACAATTAGAAAGCTCCAGCATTTGCCGCCATACTTTTTTTGTCAAAACCTTGAAAGTTTGTTACATTTAAAGGATCATACTTTCTATCCTTTCTGGGTGAGCATACATATTTACTTAATTCTTCCTTATTATTAACAATTAAAGATTGTCCATTTTTTTGTAAAAACATGCGGTATTGATTGCTGCCGACTATCTTATTTTTTTTGGCTAAATCTAAATCACCAATTTTGTGTGCGCGATAATCTGTAAATATTTTACCATCTTCCATTAATGCGGGACATTTAGGATATTTATTATTACTATAACTCATTTATATATATATAGTATATATTTTTTATAAAAAATTAAATTAAATTATAGTTTGATTTTTACAAACGTATACGTTCCAAAAGGAACTAAACTATTTATAAATTAAACTATTTATAAATTAAACTTGATTTGAAGTATTTCTAAATACTGACGCTATAGCTGATTTAGCACATGGTGTACCTCGCATTTCATTCGCAGTTTTCTTAATATCTTTTAATATTTCTTCAAATGCTGTAAGAATTTCTTTTTTTTCAGTTTCATCATCTAATAGTAAAACTGTATGTTCAACTAAAGATTTTAATAATGGAAATTGTTTATTATCCATCATATACTTCATAATTACTAAATTTAAATACTTTTCTACTAATTTTTTAGTAGGTTTTATTGTATTATCTGACGGAGTGGTATCAATATAATAAAAATTACCATCTGATTCTACTGGAACATATAGTCCAGTAGCCTCTAACATTTCATAAACACAATTTATTCCATGATTTACATTACTGACAACAGAATCTAAATCTTTTTCATACTTTATGAAACAATTATAACCACGTGAACCAGCAAATGACGCACATGCTTCTCCATCAGCATCCGTTCCAATAGCAACCGCAACTGGATTACACTTATTTTCTCTCGTTATATTTCCAATCATTTTAATTGCCGAATAAGCATTCATTACTGGTTCAGATGGTATTCCATCTGATAAGAATATAACACTATCATACTCAGTGTTTTTTAGAAGTGTTTTAATTTCTGGAACTAAAGGGGAAAAATAAGTACACTTTTCTGGTTCCCCAATATCATCTATCTTACACAACTGTAACGGTGTTTCATTAAATGGCATTATATCATAAGAACAATCTGGATTTAATTCAATTACTTTTTTGATTAATTTTTTAGCAACACACATTTTTGATGAATTTTTTTGTTCATTTAAGTATTCACTCATTGAAGCAGTCTTATCTAAAATAAATAATAATCGTTTGTTAATAAGATCTTTTTTAGGTCTATTACTTTTTGAAAAATTTAATACGCATGGGAAAGACCCGAATACTGGAAATAAGACTGAATTTATTGGTTCAAACATATATATATATATTTAACATCTATCTAAATTAAATTATTTAATTAATCAATTTTTTAGTTTACCGCCAAATACTTAATATAAGAATTTATTAATATATAAATTAATGCTTTCTCTTAGTGTTAATTTAGACGAATATCCTGAATTAAAAAATATTCAAGCCACTAAGAATTTTCAAAATATTTTACAAACAATTTTTAGATTAGGTTATAATACCTATTTTAACTCTATTTCAAATAATTTAGAATATTATTCCGTAAAAAATGATTTAATGACAACTCTAAACACGTCAATTCAACCATTAAATGATTTAACAAAGAGTTTATATGGTTTAAATACAAGCACTAAAAAAGGAGATATTACTGAAGCTTTAATTGAAGATGTAATTGTAAAACAATTTCCTGAATATAATTATGATGTTAAAAGAGGTATTGCTCACCATGCGGATGGTGAATTAACAAGTCCATCAGGATTAAAGGCATTAGTAGAAGTAAAGAATTATAATAGCACTGTTCCAGAAGACGAAGTTGATAAATTTAAGTATGATTTATCGTATAGAAAAATAAATTATGGATTATTTATATCCACAAAATCTGGTATTCAATATCAAAAACCATTTTCTTATGAGAAATATGAAAAGGATGGAAATACATATCATATAGTATATGTATCAAAAATATTTGAAGAACAACATAAAGTTTATACTGGGATATTATTATTGGAAAATATATATAAATTTATTAAAAAGAATGATGTATGTGGACTGGATAAAACAATAATGAAAAATTTAAGAAAGATTGAGAAAGTAATAGAAGAATTCTCATTAATAAAGAATAAATATTTAGAGATGGAATCAAGTATTAAAAAGAGTTTAGATGATTACTATGGTATTATAAGAGATGCTGAATATAAGATGAAAGAACAATTTAATGATATATGGGATTCTATAGTGGATGATAATAACAAATTGATCAAATACACAGAAAAAGAACAAATTATAAATTCTGGAGGTAAAAAGATTCAAAATATTTTAGATAAAACATTATCTAAATTTAATGATGATTTTAAATTTGTTGTAAACGAAGATGATAATATTAATATATTATATAAATTAAAAAGTGTATGTATAATTGTCCTCTATAAATTAAAAATAGTAGTAAAATTTTTAAATTATGATATGACATTGACTGCAATAAATGATGATACGAAATTATTAGATGCTTATCTAAGTAGAATAAAGATAACAGATTAAATGTGTTTACGTAAGAAATTATCCCAACCATCAGGGGATCTGTGACCATTAAAAGGAACTGTTTCTCCATCTGCTTTTTGTAAAACAAAAGAAGGAAAACCTTGGATATCAGGAGGATTTTTTGGGTCTATTTGCTTTTCTTCAATCATTTGAACTACTACTATTTTACCATTTACTGTCTTTGTTCCATTTCCGATATATTTTTTAAAAACAGGTTTTACATTAGTGCAGTGAGGGCACCAATCAGCATAATATAATCTAAATACAGGAAATTGAGCATTTTCAAATGGTTCAACTTCAGAGTCTTGGTCTTGTTCAGAGTATTGGTCTTGTTCTGAATCTTGATCTTGTTCTTGTTCTTGTTCAGAGTCTTGATCTTGTTCAGAGTCTTGATCTTGTTCAGAATCTTGATCTTGTTCAGAATCTTGGTCTTGTTCAGAATCTTGATCTTGTTCAGAATCTTGATCTTGTTCTGAATCTTGGTCTTGTTCAGTATCTTGGCCAAAATGTTCTTGTTCAGAGTCTTGATCTTGTTCAGAGTCTTGATCTTGTTCTGAGTCTTGTTCAGAATCTTGTTCTGAGTCTTGATCTTGTTCTGATTCTTGTTCAGAATCTTGATCTTGTTCAGAATCTTGTTCAGAATCTTGTTCAGAATCTTGATCTTGTTCAGATTCTTGTTCAGAATCTTGTTCAGAATCTTGATCTTGTTCAGATTCTTGTTCAGAATCTTGATCTTGTTCAGAATCTTGACCAAAATGTTCAGATTCTTGTTCTTGGTATTGATTATATTTTTCAACTGACTTTATAACAGGAGAAAAATTTCTTACCTTTTTCATAGATCTACATGCTCTTGTTTCAGTTAACTTCCACATTGAAGGATTATCTTCATTAATAAAAGAAAAACTCATAATATATATAATATATATATATATTATTTTTTCATTAATAAAAAGACAAAAATAGTCATAAAAGCGTCAACTAACGGATTATGAGGTATAAATCGTCCCATTTTTGGAGTAATTAATGTCATTAGATTATTATGGTATTTTAACATACTTAAATCTTTATTAATTTTTGTCTCATATAAATATACATATGATTTATGTAATGAAGGAGAAATACTTAATTTAGCAAATTCGTTATTAAATATAGCAATGTCATATCTCTTTTTATTACTAATTGGTATTTTATAATATATTGAATCATTATATATAGCTTCAAGATCCATTGTTTCTTTATGAACGAATAATCCATCTTTAAAGTAATTATTTAATAAACTTAAATATTCTTTAGGCTTACACATTCTACTAATTACATCTTTATCATTCTTATATAAATTCATATAAGTATTAAATAATTCTTGGTATTCTTTTGGTATTCTTTTATAAAATAAATTATATGTAGCTTTTTTCGCATGTTTTAATATTAGATCTTTATTATCATCTAATATTTTTTGATTATTTTCTTTAATTGCTGTTTTTAAGATTGATCTAACAGTAGCATTAGGAACTAAAGATATTAATTTTTCTTTTGATTTAACATCTTCTAAATTAGATGATAATATAAATTTTTGTTCTAATTCAATTAGACGATCTTCCGTTTGTTTTGAAACTGTAGCATATTCTTCTCCAATTAATCTGATGTTCTCAAATGGTAATACAGGGAAGTTAACATGGTCTATAAACACAGGATTAATCTTTCCTCTTTCAAATACAATAACACCTAATTCTAATATATAAGGAGTTTGTCTACCTTTAATATTAAAGGTCTGAAATTCAATATCTAAAAATATTAAATATTTTTCAGAATAATATTTATCTAATAACATCTACTATATATTAGATTTATAAAAAAGTAATAACATTTTTTCATTAACATCTTTTAAATGAGCATCATCATCAAATTTTCTTGCTAAAAATGTAGCAATCTGATTTCTTTGTGTTTTTTCTATTTCTTTTTTTAGTTTAAACGCATTCTCTCTTATAAGATGTAAAGCTCTTTCGTATATTTTTTCTTTTAAATCTGTTTTTAATATATTTATCCATCTATCATTTTTATAAACAAGTCCAAATTTATTATTAATATTGGTGATAGATACAGTTATATTTTCAACATGATCTTTATTTAGATATATATCTTTTATTAACTTAATATAAGCATCTTCAATAGTATAACTCGTTAATAATACTCTAAAATAATTATCATCTATATAATCTATTTTTTCTTCTCCAAAATTATTATGAGCAACTTCTTCTGAATTTTTTATAAAAGCAATTTTTACTTTCATATCCATGGTTGGACAATCTATAATACTTTGAATAGTATCCTTTGTCAATTTTATATGTTTATGGTATGTATATATTAAATTAACTTTACAAATGGTAGGTATTTCTTGTTCTATTATATATTCTATATCAGAATATTTTTCATTTGATATTTTATCATATGATTGAGGTAATAAATCAATTGGTGTATATTTCTTACATGTAATTGATGTATGTTCTATTAGCGTATGTTTTTGAGTAAAATATTTACGACATTTATTACATTGATATTTGGTGATAGTATCACATTTAATTTTTTTATTCTTATGTTTATCTAAAGACTGTTTAGATAAAAAATTTAGACCGCATAAATTACATATAAAAGCACATGGAGTTTTTTTATTGGTGTGATTTTCTAAGCATACGCTAGTTTCAAAAGTTTTATCACATAACTGACACTTAAATTCAGTCATTGTTTATATATATATGTATAATATTAAATTTTCTCTATATATATTAATAATTATATTTTGACTATTTAAAATTAAAGATTTTTATTTAAATATATAAAAAACTAATAAAATACTAAAAAACTTTTATTTAACCATAATACTTTTTTTAATACCAATATATATTATTAATTTATATTATTTAAGATGTATTAGTATCTTTATATTTGTATGTTTTTATCCAAAAAGGATGGAAATGTTTTTTTTTTTTTTCGAAAAT
>Ga0214921_10002206_pt1 | contig 32053 bp, 24 predicted proteins | sample LL1505_MetaG_FD_177992 | JGI IMG/M metagenome (GOLD analysis project Ga0214921, IMG submission 177992) | Freshwater microbial communities from Lake Lanier, Atlanta, Georgia, United States - LL-1505 | ecosystem: Environmental > Aquatic > Freshwater > Lake | place: USA: Georgia | collected... | reverse complement strand
TATACATTATTTATTTAAATAAAATATTTAATATTAAATATTATAATAAAAATAACTTAAAGACTTTTTATTATGTTAAATTAGTATACTATATTATTTACTATTATAATTTATTTCACGAAGATTAGTAGTGCTAATTATGGTAGTATATGTATTACTCCTTGGGGATACTTAGAGTTTAAACAGTTTCTTTGAGACCACTCTTAATCCGTTCTTGGCCCAAGTAAAAAACACAGAAGCTTGATAATTCGTATGAATTCCAAATATTTGGTTTATCAAGAAATATCAAGTTTTAAGTAACGGCAGAACCAACCATTGTAGTCCAAGGTAGCGAAATTGGTTTATATAAATCATCACTAAGATAAATATTTCCTATACATTTTTAAATTCTTTTCCTTTTCAATCTTATAATCTAGCATTGGTTCTCTGTATTTTATCCCTTTTTCTAACCACTTAGAACATTCACTATTCCATTTATGTAAATCTGTTGATTTAACATCATTTAATTCTGGACACCACTTTTTAATATATTCACCATTATTGTCAAATTGTTGTGATTGCAACCACGGATTTAAAATAGTTTGTTCTAATGGTCGCGAAGTAGTGCCACTAGAATTAGCCCCCGAAACTTGCCATCCAAAATTATTTTGTGCCGGATCATAATCCATCAACTTACTTGCGAAATAACGTTCCCCTAAATGCCAATCCATATGCATCAACCGACATAGAAAATTTGACACTATCAAACGCCCTCGATTATGCATATAACCTGTTGTATTTAATTCTCGCATACAAGCATCCACTATAGGATAACCAGTTTGACCTGAACACCATAGTTCAAATTCCTTAGTATTAGTATGCCATTTAATATCACGATATTTAGGATTTAAGGAATGCTCATATATTTCTGAAAATTTTGCAGATAGATTATAAAAGAAATCCCTCCAGAATAACTGTCGCACTACACCACTATCTTTTCCCAACTTTGCCACCATTACCCAATACACTTCCCGAATACTAACACATCCAAATTTATTATATGCAGATAAATGGGTTGTTGCATAAGTTAATTGGTCGTGTTGATTATCATATTCTTTCCAATCTATAATTCTTTTAAGGATAGCTAAGCCATTGTCGCGACCTCCTTGTTCTAGAATTCTAGGATTAATATTTCCTAGTATTAAACTATTTGGTTTCATTACAGTATCCATTGTAATATAGTATTTATATTTTTTCAACTTAATAGCAATTGCAGTATTTGCAGGTAAATAATTATCATTAGTATTAGATGTTGGTTTGGGAATTGTTTTATTTGCTGATGCACGCCAGAATGGAGTAAATTTAGTATATACTTTTCCAGTGGTGGTTAGAATAGTTCCAACAGGATTAAGACATATATCATCTATGGATAGACAATCAATGTTATTAGTAGTGCAAAGAGTTTTTATTCTAGCATCACGTTCTTGGGAATATTTAGTATAATCCATATTAAAGGAAATAGTTTTAAGATTAGGTATTAGTTTTATTAGGTCTTCTAGAATAACATATTCATCACCATAAAACACATATAATCTAGAATGTAATTGTTTATCTAAGTTTTGTAATGAATTACAAAGGAATTGAACAGCGTTATCACTGCGATATGTATTTTGCTTAGGGTCAATCTGTTTATTAGTGAAAATAAAAATTGGGATTACTATAGTATGTGTTTTACAAGCCTCAATTAATGTAGTATTGTCATGGAGTCTGTAATCCCGACGAAAAATGTGGATACAAATTGTAGGGGTTGATTCTGGCATAGTGTCTTATTGTCTTATTTCTTATTGATTTATTTCTTATTGTCTTATTATACTAATAATGAATTAGTTAAAAAATAATAAAATAATACAATGAAATAATGCAAAATAATAATATTATTTTAATGTAAATTAATTAAATGTAAAGCCGTGTTTATTTTGTAATGGTTTAATTATTTTTTTAAATGATATTGTTTTATTTTGTAAGTATCTTAATAATGTAATATGTGAGGGATATAATAATACCGGATAAAAGTTATCAGAATTATATGCCTTATCTAAATATGAAATATATTTGTCTGTTTCTGTATCTGTTTTTTTAACATTACATAATACTAAATATTTATCTATTTTCCTATGTGTCTTAGATTTCGAACTAGATTTCGAACTAGATTTCGAAATTGATTTCGAAATTGATTTACTATTAGATATTTTAGTATGAATTATAGTTTTTGTTTTACGTATAAAATTAGGTATATTATATGTACCATTTTTTAATGCGAAAATATAATTATTTTTGTACATAATTGATTTCAAAACAGTAGTAAAGCTAAGTTTTGGTATTTGCCAAGTATTAATATTTAGAGAATAAAATGGTAATGAGTTCAAATAATCTAATTCCCAAGGTAAATTATAGAGCATTCTATAATTTAACCATACTGGTTTATTATGATATGTTTTAGTATCATCATTAAATTTATATATTTCGTGTAAACAACATTTATTTTTATATTTATTTTCCATTTTATTTGTAAATTTATTCATTACATTATTATTAGTTTCTATATCTTTATCTTTATTATTTATTTGATATTTAGAATTAATTAATTTCATTAGTGATTTCTTATTACATTTACCACAAGTTGTAATACTTCCATTAATAATATTTATTGCAAATGTTTTTTGAATTGTATTTTTAGGATTATCTTCTTTTATGGAATTTCTATATGTTGTAATACGTAGTTCTGGAAAAATAAAATTAATTAATGCTTCATCAATACCATAATCATATGTTATTGATGCATAATTGAAATAATAAATATTTTCATATGGATTATCAAATTGCAATTTCATATATAATTTATTAAATATCTCTTTATAATAACTGCTAGAATGAAAAGTATTTTTATTTGTTTTACAAGATATCATTCCAGCCATTACTCTGTCATAACCAAAATGACGTATTTTGCTCGCCATTGTATGTTTAGAGTTAGTTGATTTATGATATAATGACATATACCAATTTTTACGACCAACTAAATCTCTATCTTCTGTAAAATCATAGGTTTTATCTACATATTCCATATATTCCATATCTTGTTCTTCTAAAATCCAATAATTTTGGATGATTAAATCGAGTGGTGTTATATTATGAGAACAATTTCTCATTATTACTACTGAAATACTCTTATCTATTAATGGATGATATCGCATAAGTGTTCCATATGTTGCAATTTCACCAGAAACTAATTTATTTGGGTCACTTAATAATTTGTATTGTAATTTTGGATTGGAATATGTGAATATTTCTATATTAGAATATTTAGACTTATACTCCGACGATGTAATACGATTAATATATTTCTTTAATAATGTTTCTATAAAAATAAATATATTATAATTTACTGCTATATTGTTTTTTAATTCAGTAAATTTTGGGTCTAATTCGTTAATAATATTATTGTTTGATTTATTTTTCAATGTTTTTTTCAAATTTTTCATATACCATATATTTTTTTGTTTTTTTGCAGATTTAGAATTATTATGTTCAAGTTTTTCTGCTTCTAGAATATCTAACTTATTTATACCCAACACATTATGCATTAAAGAGGAAATATTTAATACTGTTTCATCTATATATACACGATAAACCCATTTTTCCGGATTAGAAGTAAATTTATTTATTTTCATTTGAAAAGTTTCAATATTAGAAATCAATCCATTTATGTATTCTAATTGTCTGCCATTATATTTATTAAAAAATAATTCAGAATTATGAAAATAACACGTTGATATTACTATTTTGTCAGGAATATTATTTAGTAAGTGCTTTATTTGTGTGATTTTTGCACCACAAAATAAATATGACATTATTGTATTACTATATTACTATATTACTATATTACTATATTACTATTAGAAATTAAACAGCAATTAACAAGCAAATAAAAAATTGAAAAAGCAATCATCTAACAATAAAAACTAATGACTAAAGAACACTTTCTAGAATGGATATCACTAATTGTAATTTCCAAGAAAAAACCTTTAGTGAATTAGAAGAACTAGAATTTCTATTGATTAGCAAATTTACTAAATCACTCAATACTAAGCATATCCTAAGTAATTTATATGAATATCTAGATACATTTGCCGACAAAGTTAAAAAAGCTTTGGCTAAGACAAACACTAAAACTGGTGATATACCATATCGTGGTAAGATTACATTAGATAATATTAGTGAATTATTTAAGATAATGCCAGATTTGTATGATTATTTGAAAAAACAATTCGCTTGTATTGAAAGTGGTGGTGATTTAATGATTAATGAAATTCTAGATGAAGCCAAAAATGAAACATTGAATGAAAAAAAATATACTGAATATGAAAGATATTTCGATTATATTGAAGAAGATTATTATTTTGATTATCTACCTGGTTATTTGCCAGTACCATTTAGTATTGATAATTATAAACCTTATTGTACAAGTAATGCATGTGGATGTAATAGTTTATTATCAGAAGAAACTGTAAGTTTTCCTAGGGATTTATATTGGTGGAAACAATATGAGTTTAGTTATCTGTCTATGCCGAAATGGTAAATAAACTTAATTTTTATTCTGGAGGTCTGAATTTTAATCCAGATAAAGACAAACTACTAAATAATTGTGGATTGTCAAATGGTTCTATATTTTTGTCTTGTTTTTCTAGAATATTATGTTCATTTATATTTTTCTTGTATTCTAGATACTTATTGTCTAATTCTTTCTGAAATAATTCCTTGACTTTTGGATAACATTTATTAACCTCACAAAATGAAATAATATCTAATTGATTATCTGTCATTAAATCAAACATACTAACTTTATTACCAGTTCCTTTTTCTCTATTAATTACATCACTTTTTTTAAGAAATTCTTCAATAACACAAATTAATATAGTGAAATTAAGTAAGAATTTGTGTACAATAATATTTCTAGCAGTGAAAAAATTTATAAATGATTTTAGAAATAATGATGTACTAACACTATCTTTCATTATATTATTGAATAAATTATTGATTTCATTAGATAAATCTTCATCATCAATATCAATATTGTTAATAGTTATAAATTGTTTCATTGTTTGATTTAATTTTTGCACATCATATTTAGCAATACTAAACCAAAAGTTGTTAGATAATTCTAGATTAATATTTTTAAAACATATACCACAATCATAAATAATTAATCGTGGTTTCATATTGGCAGTTTCTGGAATACGTACTTTCCAATTCTTACAGTGTAAATCACCGTGGATTAGATTATCTACTAAAAACATTTGATAGAAGAAACATACAAAGTTTATTGTTGCATAGAAACGTTGCGTATCTGTTAATTTATCTATACTTTCGCCTGGAATATAATGACTAATTAAAACATCTTCTGATTGAAATAAAATTTCAGGGAATATAATAAAGTCCTGGCTATCTTTAAAATTCTTTCGGAATTGTATATTATTTTGTGCTTCTACACGAAAATCACATTGCTGAACAATATCATTAAGAAAATCATCAATATTAAATATTAGATTAAAACGTTTTCGAATATAAGTAAATGATTGTAAGAATTTTATTAATTTAATTAATTCCAGTTGATTTTCTAAATCAGTAGTAATATCAGGATGTTTTACTTTAATTGCAATTTCTAGATTATCAATCTTTCTACGAGCATAATAAACTTGACCAATACTTCCTGATGCTATTTCCTTAAGTGTTGTTATATCTATATAATCTTCCAGAACTAATCCTGGCATGGCATTTTGAAATATTTCTTTAGTATGTTCTAGGGAATGGAACGGACAATTTTCAAAGATATCTTCAAAATAATTTATAAATTTTGCAGTATTCTGTTTCTCTAGAATATTATTATCAACACAATTAGATTTTAGTTTGCTAATATACCATTGTAGGAATTTAACATATAAACTACCACAATCAAATACAATAATTTTTAATTTTTCAAATTCAGGTATTAAATTCTCTATTGACTGATGACGGGGCAATTCTAGATGAATTAACTCTAATTGTTTTTTAATATGATATATTTTTTGAAACTGATTATATAAACGTTTTATATGTTCAAACATATTTGGGTTTAGCAGTTTATGTATTCTAGATATTCTAGATATTCTAAATATTCTAGATAAAATACTTAAAATATAATAAATAATAAAACGTATTTATTTCGTACATAACTTAAAAAATAAGTAAACTTATACTATAACATAATCTCAAGAATATTTACATTCTAGAAGATACATTAAAACAACAATTTAATAATTATGGCAAACAATGGAACAAATTTAACTAGTATGGTTAGAGATATTACCTACTTCTTTATTAAATATTATTATGATAAAGAACTAACCGACACAAATCAAAAACTCCTACCAGAAAGCACAGTCAAAACACTAATAGATAATTTATATATTACTAAAGCTAATGATTTGAAGAAGTACATTCGTGATACTCTTAAGGAAAACTTAAGTGCAAACTACAATTCTTTTGCAGTTGAAAATATTATTCTAGAAATGTTTGATGACCCAGAATATTCAAAACATCGTGTCTTTCTAGAAATTATAGAATACCAAAAGAAACTATGATTCTAGATAATAACAATAAATATCTATCAATATAACTTTTATTTACTTTTATTTACTTTTGTATAATAAATTCTTTGTATTAAATAGAAAAACAAACACAAAGTAATCAAAATGCGACAAAGAAAGATACTAATTAAAGGCACTAAAAGAACAAAGCAAAAAGGAATACATTCTAGAATTAAGATAACCAAAACACGCAAAATCCTCAAAACCTCTCATAAAACACACCCAAATACTATGTGTGCACCTTTTATTGAACCAATAAACTTATCTAAAGACAAAGGACTATCACAATCTAATATGAATATAATTCAATCAGCAACGGATGAAACTTGTTTTACTATAGAAGCATTACGAAAAATAGCTGATAAATGGAATGAAAGCCATCCACAAATGCGTATTGATTACAATGATAGTACAACTGGAAAATCACTATGGCATTCAATTAATAATGTTATGCGCGCAAAATGCACTAATGAGTTGTGTTGGATAAAACAGGATTTTATAAAAGATAGCCCCCTAGCTAGAGAACTAATTAAAAATTTCAAACCATTAATGCCAAAAGAATGGGTTGAAAGACCGACTGAATGGTTAAATACAATTGATATCCGGGATGTTATGAACCAGTATGAGGTTAAATATCCTAATTTTGAATTTATTGGACCAGTACCGATGGATTTTGATACAAAAATAGGATTTGGTCAATGTGTTATAAACGAGTTATGTAATATTAAATTACAATCATTACTAGATAAAGGTAAACATAAGATTGGTGTTGTGTTTAATCTAGATAAACATACACAACAAGGGTCTCATTGGGTTGCAATGTATTGCAATGTTGATACCACTAATAAAACTGGTGAAATTAGTTATTGGGATAGCTATGGAATGAAACCAAATCCTGAGGTACTCATATTAATGGAACGATTGAAAAACCAAGGCATTGAATTACAATACAATTTCAAAATCAAGGTAAATAATGTACGACATCAATATAAAAATTCTGAATGTGGAGTATATTGTATATATTTCCTAACCAGTTTATTAGATGGCAAAACTTTTGAAGAAATAATTAATAATATTGTTAGTGATGATAAAATGAACTCAAAAAGAAAAGAATTCTTTACAAAATCATACTAATATTATTAGCTTTATTTTTATCAATCATCTTCATCATAATCATCATCATTTTTAATTTTGCGTTTAGTAGATTTTCTAGTATTATTTACACTATCATTTCCTATTACTTTACTTGCAATTACTTTACTTGCAATTACTTCACTTGCAATTACTTCAGTTGCATTATTCAAAATATTAAGAATTTCTACAGCAAATATGTGTTTTCCTATTGAGCGAGTCCATTTTTCAATTTGCATATTCAATTCTTCAATAGTTTCGCCAATTTGTGGTCCATCAAATGCATTCATAATAATTTGCAGTTCTGCAATACAAATCATTTAGAATAAAGATTTAATTTAAATACTAATAAATATATAGCTTATTTTTTCAATTTTTTAATAATACTTATTATTTTTACTGATTTTTTAGTTCATTATCAGCAAATAAACTATTAGAAAAAATATTACTAAAAACATAAAAAAAGTTTCATTTAGAATTGATTTGAATTGATTAGATTTGATTAGGATTGTCTCCAAAGACTACATCGTTCAAATCTCTAAAATCAGTGTGGTTCGTTCTGGCAATGGGTTGTTGGTTAGGATTGTCATTCTCGAACTCAGCAAACAATTGTCTACGAACTGTGGTCGGATGATGTGGAACTGGATTTGCAATCCGCCGAACCCGCACCGGTGCATCCGGAGCTACCTCATTGATACGAGGTGGAGGTGTAATTGAAGTTGCGGACATTTCCATAAGGTAAAACAAGCTAGGATAATTATTAATTAAATATTTAGATTTATCAATTTTTTATAATTATTTCTAAAAAAAATGTTTTTCTTAAAATGTTTTTCTAAAAATGTTTTTCTAATTGTTTTTTTTTAAAAATTATATTCTCGAAAGAATATAAAGCAACTACAAAGTAAAATATTACATATTCTAGAATATATTCTATAAATATTATAATACTCACCTTGCGAAATAAAAATGAATACAAACAATATTGATGTATTATTCTATTCCCAGAATAACTTAGATAATTCATACACCCAAGTTGCAGATGAAATACTCCGCCGTACCAACAAAGATATTTCAAAAAACTCTAATTACAAAACTACATTCAATAAAATGGCAAAAATGGTATATGATAAAATACCTGCCAACGAACGCAACTTAATGAAATGCAACACGACCCTTATCGACAAATCAGTTCTATATTTCCACGGCAAAATATTCGAGAAAACAGTAAAGGGTACCTCTACTAGTAATACTATGCACCCACAAGCTAGTAATTCTACTCAAAATGCAGGTTTTACAATGATTAAAGATAATAATGATATCGAAGCTAAAATGAATGAATTAATGGCAAATCGTCAAACTCTAGGTACAGGAGCCGGTATTAGAGGTGATGGTTCCCCAGAATCATATATTCCGCAACCAGTATTAGCTCCCCAGCAAGTACAACAACCCACAATTACACCAACTCATGCACAACAATTCCAGCGGATGGGCGATACTATGTCTCCAACCAATAAATCAACTATTCAAAATATTGATTTTACAATACAGCCGTTTAATATTAATGAAGACTTAACAGATTCACTTATGGGTAGTGAGACTCAAGATACACCATTATATCAAAATATTGAAAATCTACAGAAAATGCAAGGAATGAACCCAATGCATATGCTAGAAGATTATACTAAACAACGTAATATGCAATCCCAACAATATATTGATATGGAAAAACGCCAAAATATTACAGCTATGCAAACTAATACTCAATCAATACTGTATCCACAATCACAAAATAATATGTCATTATCACGCAATAATACTGATGCACAAACGAAAATTGACCAAACCCAAGTTGATCCTATGGCATTACTTAAATTCAACAACGATATGACAGAAAGATATATTGAACGAATGGAGGAACGAATCGTTAATGATAATGAAGTACAAGTTATATCACCAGAATTAGTTGCAGAACACCAAGGTAAATTAGTTAAAACACAACGTGATACCCAACCAAAATATATTGAAAAAGTACATTATATTAATATAAATTCTGTTGACCGAAATTGGGCTGATAACACCAATGAAACCCGATATAACTTTCAAGTTAAATTTAATCAAAATCAGGATTATCAAGGTGGTGCAACAATTTCCAATATGTATCGCAATATTATTAGTGTAGAACTAGTCAGTGCAGTTATGCCTATGGATGCTTATATTGACCCATTTGATACTCGTATTTATATGGGTCTTTCGCGCTATCCTTACTTATTATTACGAATTGAGGAATTAGATAATGTTTTTAAGGGCACTAATAATTGGGTGGATAAGGCATTTTCTACTATGATATTTGATAAGGTTTTCTATACCAATACACTTTCTAGCGATTACATATCTGGATATACAGGTTTTACTAGTATTGTTCAATCTACACCTAGACAAGGTTTTGCAGGTGAATATTTACGTGGTTTCATGAAGTATAATCCTGCATATTTTGAAAAGAAGAAGTTTTATAATAATCCTTTAGCAAATCTAAATCGAATGTCGATTGATATTACTGACCCACGAGGAAATTTTGTCAACGTTCAGAAAGATGTTCTAGATATTACGGCAATTGCATTTACTGGTAATGTTGCTGCCCTTACTGGAACAGAACTACTACCCACTTATGCTTGGCCTCGCAGTACACAAGGTTCATATAGTTATGTGAAATTAACTACGTCTTCATACTTTTCTAACCGCCTATTCCGTATTGGCGACCGGATTATAATTAAAAACTTTTCAGGTGCGACTGGTACTAATGCTAGCAGATTTACTTCATTCATAAATAAAGATGACGGACACGTTATTATTAATTTAGCTGTCGAAACAAGTAATGCATCAATCACTAATAATCGCGGTTTTATTAATGAAATATACATTTCTCCACCAGGTGTTATGGATTCAACTAATACTACATTAGACCCTGCTACATATTATGATAATAATATTACTTTTGGAACAGATACCAATTATGGGCGATTGATTGATGTTGATATGCAAACACAACTATTATTTCGTATCGTAACCCGCGATCCCGATACTAGCAGTACACTACAACCTATCAACGTGTATTAGTCAGATCAGAGAACCGTAGGTTCCTTAAACTCCTACGCTTTTATGGTTAAAAATACTTGAAAATTTAATGTATTTGGTCCATTAGTAATTAAACATTTGCCTAAGGCAAATATTGAATTTATTTGGACAAAAGATATAAAAATATAATGTAAAAGGATTTTATAATGGATAAATCAAATAATTCTAATGTAATTATTTCAACAAGTGATACAATAGTAGATGATCCACCACCACCATATTCACCAAGAGCAATACCAGATAGATTAGGTGATCTTCACCATATGGTAGCAGTATTGGAAGACCTGGGACAAAGAAGATATATAAATCATGATGCTATTCGTAGATTACATAGACAAAACAATACAAACACATGCAATATAATTTAAATATTTACACCATTATATTAGTAATTATATTAGTAATTTATTTTTTTCTATTTTTTTTACATATAAAAACTTATTATCTAGCATTGCTAGATATAAACATACATACATATATATATATATGAAAATGTCTGGTGCGATAATGCAACTAGTTAGTGTAGATCATAATTCCACATTGTATCGCTATGCTACAGCACCGACACCACCATTACAAGAGACAAACACATATGCATATAATGTATCTATTGATATTTTACCACCGCATGAACTTTTATTATCTAGAAGAAGTGATTTAGTATTGCCGGACTATTTATTAGTAGATTTGAATATACAACCACCAGAAAATACACGTGAAAATATAATAAGTAATTATGAATTAATAATATCAATTGGTTGGCAAGAAAAAAAATATCCGTTACAAATTCTAGAATACTTAGAACCATCTTCAATAATATCTAGGAATATATTGAAAATACCTATAAATTATGAGTTTTTTTTTAATAATAATAATCGTGGTTTACCAATAATCTGTCTAGCATATCATCAAGTTAGAATTGCAGTTAGACATATTGTATCACGTATTCCTATAAATGGTGCTAGAATAATTTCGAAAGAATTGTATATAGGTACAGATGAACGACGAACATTAGCTTCTAATAGCCATGAATATAAATGCCGTGAAGTCTATACTACAAACTTACAATCTACTACTGCACACAAACGCTTTAATATAGATAATAGTGGTTTAATAAATGGTTATATTTTGCAAATGAATCAAAATGCAAATATAGAAAATATAGAAAATATAGAAAATATAGAAATATTTATAAATGAGCATTCTAGACAATTATATACAAGTGAAATAATAAATATATACTGTCAAAGATTAGCACCTAACGCTATATATATACCTATAAATATGGATACTAATTTACGTAGTAATTTAAACGCGGGTTCATTGAATTTAGACAGAATTGATAGAGTTGAAATACAAATAACAACTAATCTAGCTAATGGATTTAATACAACATTATATAAAATACTACCTAATATATTGCGAATAATGAGTGGTATGGGCGGATATGCATTTACTTATGATTTAAACATACCTGTTGTAAGAGAAACTGTTCCTAGAGAAACTGTACCACTTAATAGTACACAACAACTAGCTAATTGGCAAGTTAGTATTATAGATTTTGAAATACCACTCGGAATAACGTGTCCTATCACGTTTGATGAGATAAATATTGCTTATGGTGTTTGTAAATGTACACAATGTAATAATATATTTGGATATTCTGCATATAGACAATGGATTGAAACATCTAGAAATTGTCCTGTATGCCGTAATCGTAATATTGAAAATAAGTATTATACAATAAATGGCGAACCGCCAGCAGTAATACCGCATCCGGCAGTAATACCTATACAAGTAAACCAAAATAACGTTGTTAATAACAACATTGAAGAAACAGATGAAGCAATATTGGTACAACATTTTGAAAGAAATGAGCCTAGAGCAAGAGCAATCTCTAGAACCGCGACTAGAATTGACCCAAGTCGATGTACAATTTCATAAATTTAAATTTATTTTGCTAGTTATACTTTGTTTTTTATTTACTACTAGTATAAGTTATATCACCAGAATAGTTCATCATAAAACCACATTGATTACAAACAAAAATGTTATATTTTTTATCTAATACATCACTATCTAGAACAACTGCACGAAGCCGTGAATTATGAAGAGCTTCGTGATGTCTAAATACATTATGTTTGCATTGAGAACAAGTTAATTCTTTTGTAATATAATTAGTTTTTGATTTTCCATAGCTAATATTAGTATATGTTTTAGGTGTTATAGAAAATACACCACCACCAGAGAACAATAATTGTTTTTTAGTTTTTTTAGTTTTTTTAGAATTATTATCTAAAGATAGTTGTTTTGGGGATTTCGATGATTTTTTAGAATGTTTATACATATTACTTTTTACGATGTTGTTTCTACTATATAATAATATCTATTATTTTTGTGTTCAAAATAAAATAAAAAATTCTATATCAAGATTAATCTAGAATAAGAATAATTGTTTATACATAATTATATAATAAATACTATACTAAATGGCTAAAGCAAGCATTTACAAAGATATTTTTGATACTAAAACTCTAGTAGTCAAAGAATTTATTACCCATGGTGAAAAACCATATACTCTAAACATTGCAAGAAGTCTAAGTAATCCTACTTTATTTGATAATATTACTCTACAGATTGAAAACATTATTAAAACCAAGGCTCTAGAATTCGATAGAATTTGTGCTACCAGTATTAGTGCATTACCCTATGCAACTAATGTAGCAACTAGTCTAGAAAAACCTATAGCATTCATTCATAATGGGGGTAATAATGTTGAGGAAAAAGGTGATATCAAGCATCTAAAGGTAGAAGGTGGCATGGAGATTGATGATAAGATATTGCTTATTGAAACAGTATGTAGTAATGATTTCTATCTAGAGAATGTTATTTCCAAGATACGCAAATATGGTGGTGTAGTAGTTGGTGTTATTGTTGTATTAAATATTTGTGAGGGAGAATTTTGCAATTTAATTGATGCAAAGGAAAATGTAATGCCAGTATTTAATCTATTTGATATATTTACTCATCTAGAAAATAATAATATGATTGAAATGTTCTATTCTGAAAAAATTAAATTCCATTGCGAAAAAGAAAATAAAATAAATATGCGGAAATTACTAGTTTAACTTTAACTTTAACTTTAACATATAATAAATTTTCATTATATTTATCTTTTATTTATCTTTTATTTATCTTTTATTTGCCTTTTTATTTGCCTTTTTATGCTTTTGTATTCTAGAACAACTAATTAATTTTATATTTGCTAGAATGCTAGAATATCTAGAAAAATAAAAACATCATAAATTAATGATAAATTTGATTTTATTCTAGAGAAACAATTTTTATAATGTTTATAAATTAAAAATAATTTAATAAAATAATTTACAGAAAGCAAAATCTAGAATTTATAATTTCGGATTTTTCTAACATAACAATTTATTAATTAACTTAAAAAATTGAAATCTATAACCACAATACAAAATGCACACTAAATCTGAACCAACTCGTACATCTACTTCTAATCCTAGCGATATAGAAAACCGCGAAATGGCTGAAACAATGTATGTAATCAAACGTACAGGCGAACGCGAAGAAGTATCATTTGATAAATGTCTTAAGCGAATGCAAAAACTATCTAAGGACTTAAAAATTAATCCAGTAGAAGTAGCCCAATTAATTATTACCCAAATTTATGATGGTGTAGAAACAATGAAACTTGATGAACTTGCGGCGGAAATTTGTGCAGCTAAAACTACTATTCACCCTGATTATGGGCGTCTAGCATCCCGTATTATTATTAGTAATCATCATAAGAATACTAGTCCTAGTTATAGTGAAGTAGTACAACAACTATGGGATAATAAGAATGTATTGGGCGAACTGTCTCCAATAATAAATGAAAAACTATATAAAATGGTTATGGACAATAAAGAAAAAATTAATGCCACTATTGATTATGAAAAGGACTTTACTTATGATTATTTTGGATTCAAAACTCTAGAAAGGGCTTATCTATTGCGTATTAATGGCAAAATTGTTGAACGTCCTCAACATATGTTAATGCGGGTATCACTAGGTATTCATAAAGATGATTTGAAAGAAGCCATTAAATCATATAAGTTAATGGCAGAAGGTTATTTTACCCATGCCACACCCACCCTATTTAATATGGGAACACGTAAAGAACAAGCATCTAGTTGCTTTCTAATGACGATTGATGATGATAGTATTGACGGTATTTTTAAAACAATTGGTGATTGTGGTAAAATTAGTAAACATGCAGGTGGAATTGGTATTGCAATTCATAAAATTCGCGCAAAAGGAACACAAATTAGTGGTACAAATGGAACTAGTAATGGTATTGTACCCATGTTGAAAGTTTTTAATGAAACAGCACGCTATGTTGACCAATGTTTTACACCTGAAACAATGATTTATACTATTGATGGTGTAAAACATATTTCTGATGTTGGAATTGGTGATAAGGTCCTAGGAAGCGATGGTGCCTATCATGATGTTAATTTACCGGTTCGACATGAATATAATGGTAAAATGCTAAAAATACAAATTAAGAATGCAATTGATGAAATAAATATTACATATGAACATCAAGTATTTGCATTAAAAGAACAAAACAAGGGATTAAATTATTCAATAATTAAAAATAGATTGGATAAGAATTATGCAAAAGCTGAATTCTATGATGCGCAAGAATTAACTATAGGTGATTTTCTAGTATTTCCAATTCCAACCTATGAAAATGATATGCCACAATTTACAGAAGATGACTGTCGCATGTATGGAATTTTATTAGGTGATGGAAATATTTCTGCATCTGCATCAGGGGTGTCACTCAGTACTTTAACAAAACAGAACACTATAGATTTTGTTAAAATTTATTTAACTGAAAATGGAATTAAATTTAATGAATATAATTATGATACCAATTGTATTCAGATAAAATGGAGTAGTGCAAGACCTGGATTTAAATTTACAAAGGCACAACTATATGATGTAGATAACAATAAAAAGGTTGATTCTAAATTTATACATTTACCTATTAATAAAATTAAAAAAATAATTCTAGGTATTTTAGAAACTGATGGGTGTATAGGAGAAAAAGAAATTACACTTGAATTAACATCTAATTCTATTATTGAATCAGTAAGATATATGTTATTACGTATGGGTGCATTAAGCTCTGGATATAAACGTAATAGAATAGGTAATGTATCATCTTATAAAAATATAACAACTAAAAAAGAAACAAGTGTATTGAGAATACCAAGAATTTTAGAAATAATGGAATTATTTCCTAATGCCCCTAAGAGTGAATATTTTACACATTTAAAACATAATGGATTTATCTATAGTAGAATTGAAAGTATTAGCGATTATGACTATAATGGTATAGTTCATGATTTTGAAATAGAAGGAACACATGATTATACGATTGCCCATATGGGAATTGCCCATAATGGTGGTGGAAAACGCGCTGGATCATTCGCGGTCTACTGTGAGCCCTGGCATGCAGATATCGAAGATTTCCTACGACTCCGGTTAAATACTGGTATCGAAGAAGAAAGAGCACGTGATTTATTCTATGCTCTCTGGGTATCGGATTTATTTATGCGCCGCGTAGAAGCAGATGCAGATTGGACACTAATGTGTCCTCATAAATGTCCAGGTCTATATTTAAAGTATGGTAAAGAATATGAAGAACTATATACTCAATATGAACGGGAAGGACGTGGAAACAAAGTAGTAAAAGCACGTTATATCTGGGAACTATTTTTACAAGCACAGATTGAAACTGGTATGCCGTATCTAGGTTTTAAAGATGCCATTAATGAAAAGAATAATCAGAAGAATCTAGGTACTATTCAATCTAGCAATCTATGTCATGAAATTTGCGAATTTACTTCTAAAGAAGAAATTGCTGTTTGTAATCTAGCCAGTATTGCTTTACCTAAGTTTATTGAAACTAACAAAGATGGTATTCTAGAATTCAATTATGAAAAACTACGCGATATTACAAAACAAGTTGTTAAAAATCTCAATAAAGTTATTAATTATAATTATTATCCAGTGCCGGAAGCAGAACGTAGCAACAGAAGACACTTACCTATTGGCACAGGCGTACAAGGACTTTCCGATTGTTTTGCTATGTTAAAGGTGGCATTTGATTCCGAAGAGGCGCGAAAAATAAATCGTCTAATCTTTGAAAATCTGTATTATGCCGCAGTAGAAGCTAGTATGGAACTCGCACGAAAACGCAAGAAATTCGTACAAGAATATAAGCGCTTAGTGAAACTAGGTTCATCAGGTAATGGTGAGCTTACTGAAGAAGATAAAAAACGGATGCAAGAGTTAAAGGAAAATTACTTTATTATTGATGAAGAGCTTAAATTGCCAAATCAATATGCAGGTGCATATTCTAGTTTTGTGGGCTCACCTATTTCTGAGGGTAAATTTCAATTTGATTTATGGGGTACAGAACCTAGTGAACATATGAAAGATTTATGGAATAATTTACGAGCGGATATAATGAAGCATGGTATACGAAATTCTCTATTAATTGCATTGATGCCTACAGCTAGCACTTCACAAATCCTATCACATAATGAATGTTTTGAACCATTCACCAATAATATTTATACTCGTAAAACATTAGCCGGAACATTTGTAATAGTTAATAAGTTTTTAGTGAAGGATTTACTAGAATTAGGTCTATGGAGTCCCGCAATGAAAGATAAAATTATTCTAGCAGATGGTAGTGTTCAGAACATAACTGAAATTCCACTAGAAATTAGAGAACGTTATAAAACTGTTTGGGAAATTAAACAGAAGACAATTATTGATTTGGCCGTAGATCGCGGGAAATTCGTATGCCAAACTCAGTCTATGAATTGTTGGCTTAAATCACCAACCTTTAAGACTTTAAGTTCGATGCACTTTTATTCCTGGCGAATGGGCGCAAAAACAGGTATTTATTACCTGCGTTCTCAAGCTAAAACCCAAGCCCAAAAGTTTAGTATAGATTTAGCATCTACAAATGAAAAAGGGGAAACTGCTACACAAAAACAAACTACACCAGAACAACCTGTGCAACCTACTGTACAAATAAAGGAAGAACCGGAATGTTTGATGTGTTCATCGTAATCTAATTAGTTTTGTATGGATTATATTTACTCTTGATTTTATATATATTTTTTTATTTTTTTTTTGTTTCTAGTATTTGCAAAAATATTTGCAAATTTTTGCACGAAATTTTACACATAATAAAACAACATAAAGAATATTGAAATAAGTAATTCAATATACGTAAATACATATAATAAATTTATATTACAATGACTACTGCTATCAAAGAGGCTACTGTTACTAAAGAAGCTAATACTATTCTAGATATTGTTAAACTTATTGAGAAGAATCCTATTACACGGTTATCAAAAGATTATCAGAATAGTTTAATTAATAAAATTAAAAGTAAATTTACTGAAAGCCAACAGCAATTATTTGTGTCTAGTTTTTATTGCTACCTTAATTATAATAATAAAAATGAATTTATTGTTGATTTAGATAATGTGTGGAAATGGTTGGGATTTTCACGTAAAGACCCTGCTAAGGTTGTGTTAAATAAGAATTTTATTAAGAATTTAGATTATAAAATTTTGCTCCAGCAACCTCTGGAGCAAGATGAAAATAATCATGGAGGTAATAACAAAGAACAAATTTTAATGACAATTAATACATTTAAGAAATTTTGTTTAAAAGCTGGTACTAAAAAAGCAGATGAGATACATGAATATTATATTAAATTAGAGGAATTATTACATGAAACACTTGATGAAGAAACGCAAGAATTACGGGAACAATTAACATTAAAAGATAAAGTAATTGAAAACAATGAAAAGCAAAACAAATATGAACTAAAACTTCAAAAACATAATTTATTAATTAATAAATCAAAAGGAAAAAGATGTATATATATATCTGAAATTGAAGAGAATAAATTTATTAAAATAGGAATGACAAAAGATATAGTCAATAGAAATAATACTTTAAATAAAACATTTGGAAATAGCATATTTTTAGAAGTATTTGAATCAGATAATAATAGTGAAGTTGAAGAAAATATATTAAATAATGATTTAGTAAAAAAAAATTTATATAGAAATACAATAAATGGTCATATATCAAAAGAAATTGTTTTATTATCAGAAAATTTTAACTATAAACAATTACTAGAGATAGTTAAATTATGTTTATTACAATCTAATTATCTAACAACAGAACAAATATTAGAAAAACAACGTTTAGATTTAGAAAAACAAAAATTAGATTATGATATGTTATACAAAATTTTAGAAAATAAAACTCATAGTAAATTAATTAGTAATTTATTAAACAATATTTTAATAGACATTATACCTAATTTTGTAAACAATATTCAAAATAAAAATTTATTAATTAATATAAATGATAATACAATATATGATAAAAATAAGCAAAATGAAATAGTAAATGATAATAAAGATAATAATAAAGATAATAATAAAGATAATAATAAAGATAATAATAAAGATAATAATAAAGATAATAATAAAGATAATAACAATAAAATAATAACACGTACATCTATAGGGAAAAAAATACAAAAAATTGACCCAAATAATTTTGGAAATATAATCAAAGTTTATAGCAGTATTAGTGATTTACTTAGGAGTCCTGAAAATGAGGGATTTATGAAAAGTAATATACAAAATGCAATAAAAAAAAATTTAATTTATCGTAATTTTAGATGGAATTATGTTGCTAAAAATGAAAATGAAAATAACGTTAATATTCAACCTACTGTGCATATAAAAACTAAAAATACTGGTGTAGTTTGTAAATTAAATATTTTAAAAAATGCAATTCTGGGTACATATCCTAATAAAACTATTTTAGCTAAAGAACTAAATCATAATATTAGAACTATTCGTAGAATAGTTGATAATTCTGAATTATATTGTAATAATTATTATATTTTATATAATAAGTGTCCAAAAGAATTAATAGAAAATTATACAAAACCAATTATAAAAAATAAACCATCATATGCTAAACAAATAAAGAGAATTGATACAAAAATAAATGAAATTACAATATTTAATTCACTAAGCGAAATAAGTAGTAAAATGAAAGTATCAAATCCAAGTATATTAAAAGCTATAAAAAATAAGAAAATATATAAAGGATATTTATGGGAATTTAATTAAATATAGTTTATTTTTTAGCTACTTTTTTAGCATAGAATGCAAATGATTTTTTACCGCTAGAAATTTTCACTTCACCTACTGGTTTAGGTAATCGTACTTTTCCAATTAAATCTTCATCATAGATATACATTTTACCTTGTGCATTTGCATTTAATTCATAATAATATGTTTTACCCTTATATGGAAATGAGCCATATTTAACGGCAACTACTTTTTCTTGTGCAATTTGCATACCTTCACTAGTATCTTCCAATCCTGGAGTATATAAATATTCATCGCGATTTTTAGTACTATAATCCATACAAACTAATTTTGAATTTGCAGGATTAAGTTTATTATCACGATAATTCAAAGCACAATCAAATGCACTTTCTTTCATTAAACGTTGAAATTCGGTAATAACTAAACGTTTGCGTTCTGATGTTAAATAAAGATATTCATCGCTGGTAACAACTTTATTTACCTTATCACTTAATGCAGGATTAGAATATTTATAAGTGTCATTGCGTACATCTATATAGGAAATCTTACGTACTAGATTAGGTGTAATAGTCGACATATAAATAAATACTTCCACATTACGGTCTTTTTCTGGCAATGATAAATGTGATTTATTACGCACACCACGCCCAATTACCTGATCAATTAACACGTGTTGCCAATATGGTTCCATTATATGAATATATCTCATTTCCTTTAAATCTAAACCTTCGGAACCTGTTTTAGTAGTCATCATCATCTTGATTACCTCACCGTAATTATTATTGGAATGTATTGCTTTCAATTGTTTAACTAATTTTTCACAATCAGCGCCTAATTTATCCCATTCAGAATTTATTATTTTACGGTATATATCGCGTATTTCTTGGTCTTCACCACTAGCATAGAATATAAATTTCCATTTATCTTTTTTATCTTTTTCATCTTTTTCATCTTCGCGCTCATCGATTTCCCACATTTTATTTATTTTCTTAAGCCGAAATGGTGCCCATTTTCCTGTTTGTATTAATGCATATGAAAAACTATTTAGCCCTATAAGGGAAAGGAAGAAACTATATACTAGTATTTTACCATTAGGTGCATTTTTTTGGATATTTTGAATCATTGTTAGGTATTTAGGGGAATATTTAGCAAGACTGCCATTTTTAATGTCTAGATATTTAGCTTTTTCTTGGTAGAGTAATTTTAGATATCCTTCCTTAATCTTTTTATCAATATCTTTCTTTTTCATCGCTTCTGCCTGACTCATTCGAATATCGAAATTGTCTAATTTTTCACCTAGAGTTTCTATAAATTCAATATTATGTTCACCCATTTTATTATCATATGGATTACCAATTTCTTCTGGAAATGCAAAAGTGCAAGCTAATCGACTTTTAATACGATATGATGATTGTGCGTCGTCATCATCTTCTGGGTTTTGACGGCGTTTTTGTATTTTTTCTTCTTCTATTTCCTGATGTCGAAACCGTTCATAAGTACCAAATTGAAATTCGCTCATTGGTACTTGGACAACATTAATTGGTTTTAATGTAGGATAATCACGTTTATCTTGATATTCATAATATGATGTTAAACCTACAATACGTTTCTTAATCAAATCAATACGTTTAATTTTATTAAGTTCGCGATTGTAAAATAATTGTTCGAATACTTCTTCATCTTCTGGAAAAACGGTTTCTTTCTTTTCTGCGATACTAAATTTATAACCCATACTCTGAATAATCTTTGAAATTTCTTCTTTAAATTTCTCCGCATCAATAGTTTCTTCTGGACGATATAATAATCCTTTATTATCTGGACTAGTAATGAAATTATCGGGATTTTTAGTAATCTTTAATTGTTTCTTTGCTTTATTAATAATTATTTGATCGACGTGTTTATTCTTTTTAAGTGTATATTGTAATTTGTCATAGTTAATACCAGTATCAAATGTAGATTTGAAGTTGTATTCTAGAACGTGCATATATCCACGTAGAATATTAAAAATCTTAGTTATCTCATAAATACGATTTATAATAGGTGTTCCAGAAAGAAACATAATCTTAGCATTTTGCGCATTCATAAACATATCATAGAATTTTGCACCATTTTCACTCTTAGATGCCATTGTATTACCTAAATTATGTACTTCATCCCAAATAACTACTTTATTATTAATAAATTCTGGTTTAAATGTTTTCCAAAGACGTGTATTATCACTATGAACAAATTGAAATCGTTCATCAATAACACTTTCTATTTGTCTATCCAGTTTTTCACGTTCAATATTACTTAATTCATTATAATTCGATGTAGGATTTGTAAAATCTATTAAAAATACACCACCATTCGATTTAATTACTGATGCTGATATATCAAGTTCTTTAACTAGTGTATCCATTTCATCGTTTTCTACTGATTTAAATATCCAATGATTATGTGTTTTCATATAATCAGAACCACAATCCTTCAAGCCTTTAACCCAATTTGCTTCTAACGCGGCTTTACTGAATACTACAACATGTTTTTTACTTAGAATAGCCTCTGCAATTGTAATACCAGTACAGGTTTTACCTACACCTAAACCGAAATAGATTAGGATACCCCGCGCAGGGCTTTCGGTTTGTAGATAATCACGAGTTAATCGCTGGATATTGTGGAGTTCAAAATGTTGAGAAATACGGCGTTTGTAGGGTTTATTTTTTTTGGCATTTCCTATTTCGTATTGTTGGAATGTATCCATAATCCAGTTATAGAAATGTTTGCGATTGGGTAATTCCCAGTATTTAGGATGGACTATATCAGTATTAGTTGGGATACGATATTTATCTAAACCATGAATATCACTAGATTTGCTTGCTTTTGTTTTATTAGTTTTTTTTGTAATCTTATATGTTTTGTTTGATGTTTGTGTAGATGGTTTATTTTTTTTTGTTTTTTTGAATAATGGCATTTTACTATGTTATATGTTTAGTTTCTTTATTTAATACCTTATTTTTTTTTTATATTTTATGTTTTATTACTACATTTCATTTTATTAAAACTATACAAAAAAATATACGTTATTGTTAAAGTTATCATCACTAAAAATAATGGTAAACACTAAAACTAAAACTAAAAGTAAAGGCATATCTAGAATAAAATCACGGGTAAAATCGAAATCTCACCTTACTAGAGCTAGCAAATCTAAATCTAGCTTGCAAACAAAAACAATAAAACAAACAGATACACAATTAAAATCACCAATATCCAAATCATTTAGTGCAGAACACATAGATGATGAAATAATATCAATTAGATTTACTAGTGGTCGTTTTCTTTCTAAAACCAAAACAGCATATCATATTAAACGTGAACCATTAGTTAAGGATAAAGTATTAGAATTTCTAGATGATCATGCAAATTTACTACTTAAGAAAAAGGTATTACGTGGTAGTATTCTAGATAAAGAGTTATTTAATCATTCAGAATTAAATTGTATTTGTGAGAATATATTCAAAAAACATTTAGAAGATGATTGTAAATGTAATAATATGAAAACATATTCATCACAAGGTAAAAGTGGTGCATCAATACACTCAATACAATGTATTACTGATATATCACCTGATATATCAACTGATAAAGAAATGGAAAAACAAATTTTGAAAGTTGTTCCATTAAGTAATTATTATATAAAATTACGTCAAGAAACTAAAAAATACATATTTCTAGAATTAGATGGTTTTACTATACAAACATTAATTAATACTTACGTATATCGTGAATTACCTATGAATACAGTCAATATATTGCATTCTGGAGTATGTACTTCTAGTAAATATATTAAATATTATGCTTATAATTTAATGGCTGAAGCAAATTTAGGTTCCGGAAGAGTATTTGTTAATGATTTACTTGAAGGTAAATATGATAAAGAATTTAATATTGAAAACTCAGATGATAGATATAAAGCAATAATAAATTTCTTATTACAATGCGTATTAATTATTGGTCATCTACAATCATCATCTCTAGAATTCTTTCATGGTGATTATAAACCTGATAATGTATTTGTTAAAAAAGTACCCCATGAAGAAATAGAACATTATAAATTTAATGTTTTTGGACACAACATCAAAGTTAAAAATATTGGATTTGCTGTATTAATTGCCGATTTTGATAGATCATCAATAAGTTTATTTGGTGATAGATATAAGAAAAAATATCGGATTATATCACCAATTGTATTTAAACCTTTATTGTCTTCTTATGTAAATGATATTATTACAAATTATGGCGATGTTGACCCCCATAATTTAAAAGATGATATTTATATTAAAAAATTATTTATTAGTAATATTATTCCACATAGTAAAGACCCAACTATTACTATATTACGTTCTGCAGGTATTAAACTATACCGCGATTTTGATTTATATACATTTATGATTAAATTATTAGATACTGATAACATTAAAAATTTTATAATAGAAAAGAAAATAGACAAAACTATTCTAGCATTTATGAGTGATAATTTCAAACGTGAATTACTTAATAAATATAAAAAAAAAATTGGTTTTAATGAAAGTGTATATATTGTAATTGAAATATTTAATAAACTAAATGAACCTATACGCCCAATTTTTACAGATAATTATTTAAAAACATTAGATTTATTAAATTATCGATTATTTAGATAGGTTTAATTAAGCTTAAAAATAACTTTAATTCGGTAAAGTAGTATAGTCTATAAAATGAATAAATTACCAATTTTTAAAGAGAATGATGTAAAATCATTTAAATTTACAATAGACCAATATGTAAATCTTGAAATAGAATTTAATAGATATTTTATCTACAAAGAAATGATTAAAAATATTGAAAATATTTTAAAACTAAATGATAACTCAGTTGAATTTTCTAGTAGAAAATTATATGAAAATAAAAATATTATTGACCGATTTATTCTAGAATGTATAAATCACGGTATCTCACCTAAATTGAACTCAATTATACCATTAACACAATCGAAATCTAGTAATCAATCTAGTAATCAATCTAGTAATTATGCATTTCCAGATATAATGGATAATGATTTAGAATATATAGAACAGATGAGTGCAAACTTGTTTTTTAATAAGTGTTTGAATAATGTTGAAGAACTGAGAAAATGTATATATTTCCGAAAAATGTTGGATGAATATAATGAAAAAAAGATAAAATTAACTAATGAACGTGTTTTCAGATTAGAGAAAGTTATTCTAGACGCTCAACTAAAATTTATTGGAATGAATAAAATGCTAATTCTTAATAAAAATAAACCTGGATATTTTAATAATATTGATTGTAGTATATATGTTTCTGGTGAGACAAACTATTTAATCAAATATAAAAATTATACCAAAGTAATTAATTTTATTAGGTATTCTAGAATTATTCGTAATTATGATAGACCGTTTCCATATGATATTATACGAATGATACTAAGATATGCAATATTTGATACATCTAATCAACAATGGAGCATTGGAATTAAACTTTACGAACATATTAGTAATATATTTGACATTAGTTTTGAAATGTTTGCTAGTCCTTTAAACTTTAATATGAATATGTTTTGTTCTATTTTTCTAGATACTGATAAAATTTTTGGGAGTGTTGGTAGCTTTTATAACCTTTCTCTAGAAAAATTACTTAACCAAAATATAAAAGGAGTATTTTTTAATCCACCTTATTTACCTATATTAATGAATTATACTACTAAAATATGTATTAATTTGCTAGAAAAAATGGAACGTGAAAGTATGGATTTTACTATTATATCTTTTTTACCTAATTGGGCGGATGCAGATTATATACAATCATTCCTACAATCTAAATATTTAGTTGCAAATAAAATTATACCGAAAGGTGATTATATATTACACGAAAAAGATAAAGGCAAATTAATTAAAGGAACTTTTGAATTATTAGTAATAATGATGAATAGTAAAAAAGAATACTGGGATGATGATAAAATTACAATTGTAAATAATAATTTTCAAAATATTATAAAATTAATGAAAAAAGAAACTTATTCTAATGATGAACATACATAAAATTGAAAGAATATAAAGAATAGACTAATTATTATATATATCTATATATTTTAAACTTTTACATTATGAATACTATTGGTAATAATATGAATCAAGTTTCATATGAATTAGTAGCTACACCAGACGAGGTTGTTTCTGGATATTTAAATCCATTTAACAAGGTAAATAAATTGATTACTAAAAATGCTGTTCAAAATATATTAAAAAAATATGGTGTATTCCAGAATATTAATAATTTAGATTTATATCAAGATGCAATGGTACACGAAAGTTATACTATCGGCAAAATTAAAGAAATATGTTCCCGTGATAACGTAAAACCTGTAAAAAACCCTGATGGTTGTGTACTCCTACGTGAGCGTTCTTATGAACGCCTAGAATTTCTAGGAGATGCCGTAATTGAAAATATTATTGTATCTTATTTATATCGCCGTTATCCAGACCAAAGGGAAGGCTTCCTTTCCACTATGAAAGTTAATCTAGTTAACCGTATTACTCTAGGGCATTTAGCTAAAGTAATTGGATTACACGAATATTTAATTATTGGTCGCACATTGGATGATTTGCAAAATGCACGTGAGGAAGATAAAATTCTATGTGATATTTTTGAAGCTTTTATTGCTGCAATTTATTTAGATTTCAATAATGATAAACACGGATTTTTAAATTCGTTTATTTCTGGAGCGGGTTATCAAGTTGCTGAATTATTTCTAATTAATTTAATTGAAGATGAATCTAGTCAGTTAGATATGACTACTTTTATTCTAGATGATCGTAATTATAAGAATAAGGTTGTTAAGCTGATAAAACGGATTAATAAATATAATCCAGAATTCCGAGTTAGTAAGAATGATATTCTTAAAAACGGCGAACCTGTTATAACTGTTCAATTATTTAACCCCAAGAACAAAGAAGTTATTAGTGAAGGTAAAGGACAAAATATAAAAAAAGCAGAACAAGATGCTAGTAAAAATGCACTTATTAAACTAGGATATTTCAAAGGTGGTTAGTTATCCATAAATAAGTTTTCTAATATCTTCCAAAAGTTTTTCCTGTTCCATATCTAATTCATCTACTCTTTTACTATTTTTATTATTTTTCATATTATTATTTTTGCAGTTATTTTTGCAGTTATTCATTATAAGTGCTATTTGTGTCCAAACATTATTAAATTTATTAGGAAAATCTAATAATTTTATTAATAATATTCGTAATTGTGATTGAAATATTGTATTATAAATTTTATAATTTAGTTCTATTTTTGGTAATGTTTTATCATGTGAACAATATACCTGTAAATAATTAGTGTTATCATAATTACAAGTAAAATTTGGTTTATAGTTTTTTGTTTTTAATGATGTAATATTAAAAGGTAATATCTCATTATTCACCAATTGTTCTATATAAGTTTCTAATTGACTTTTAATATTATTAGGTGATGTTATTGGTTTTATTGGTGTTATTATGGGTGTGGTTTGTTTTACAATATTGATTGATGGTTTATCTGCAAAATCTACATATAACTCATTAGGTATATCATAATTTCTAATATCATTTACTGTTGTATGTGAATTTAAATTATTGAATAATGGTTTATAATTTTTAAAATCATCTAGACTATTCTGTATTGCAAGTGCTACTTCATCTATTTCGTCATCTGTTCCATAATCATAATATTCCACATTATTATTTACATTATTATTTGCATATACATTTTCAGTATGATTTTGTTTATTTCTAGATTGTTGAATTTCTATATTTTTTTCCTTAATTAATGAATAATTATTAATTAAATTGCATTGGCATGCAGAACATTTTGTAAATTCTGATATTACTTTACTCATACATACTTTACAATATTTAAATTCACATTGATAACATTGTATGCATTTTTCATCTGAATAACAAATATTACATTCCGTATTTATTCCTTCCAAACTATTAAACAAACTATTAACATTATTCTCTTCCGACCTACTTATTTCCTTATTCTTATGTCTATTTACTTCTTCTTGAAAACTTTGATTTAATATATAATCTATTGTATTCATTATAATCTATACATACTAATATTAATTATGAACTTAATTACAAATTCATATTCAATTTTTTATTAATTATTATGTTAAAAAATCCAAAAAAAATAAATAAACCGATAAATTATGATAGCATCTAGAATTATCTAGAGCATTTTCTTAACAGACTTCTTGACTGACGCAATAGTACGCTTCATAGTATTAGAGATTTTTTTTGTCATTGACTTTGATTTATGTGTTCCAGATTTATGGGAATGGGTATGCTTCTTAGAATGGTGAGAACGAAGTTTGCTACTACGACTAATCATACGACCTGATGATTTATGCGACTTATTGCATTTTTCAGTAGGGATAGAAACAGGCTTGACCTTATTAATATAATGAACAGTACGACCATTTAGTTCAAGTGGCTTTGCAAGATGAACACGCTTGCAATGATATGCATATAGCTTACCGCTAGAACCCTGTGTAGTCTCACGCATTTCAATATATAGCGTGCATTGACCACGAATGCGTTTTACACGGCAAAGCTCAGATAATGCCTTGCTGGCAGCACGTTGGGCACTAATAGCAATATAACGACCAGTGTAGTCTTTATGACTAAATTTGGTAGGACAGCCGTCGACGTGATAAGCATTGTTGATGGTAAATGAACGTTTACCAGAGCCTTTTAGAGAACGTGATTTAGTAGAAGACATTTTATCTATAAGATATTTGATTTGTTGATTTATTATTTTATTATAACATTTTAATTTAACGCATTGTTAGAATTAATTCCAAAATACTAGACTTTTCAGGATATATAGAATTTATTGTATTTTCTAGAATAAACAATAAAAATATTATATTACATTAGATAATTCAAACAAAGTATATATATTTCATCTGCTAGAATGAATTTAATAATATTTAAAGTATTAGTTCTAGGAATAGTCATCTTACTAATTGGATTATATTTACACATAATCATTAATTCTAAAACCAACACTAACACTAAAACTAACACTAACACAAATGAACGATTTGGAAATGGAAATGATACTATTGAACCAATAAGTATCCAATTAACAAACCAAATTGCAGTTAAATTAGGTATATCAATTCGACGCATTCAAAATCTTTCCTATAGTGGTGATTTATCAACACAATCATTAACTGTATCTTTTACTATATTAGACCCCAATATAATAGAAAATGCGAATGGTGAGCCTAATGCTCAAACCGCAGCCAGTAATGCAAACAGTTTATTTGATAGAAATAATTTTATTGTGAAAATCAGTAATGTTAATATTAGATTAAATAAAAGTGGCCAGAACACTGCAACTAGGCAAACAACAGACCTTAGTACCTATTTTAATAATACTGGTCTTCTAGAAATATCGGATTATGCAATGCAAAAATATAATCAAGTTCCAAATGATTCTTCACTAACCAGATTTTATAACCTCACACTAGATAAAAACTATAATGTTAAACCTGTTCTAGAATAATAAATTCATAATAGATATTGCGTTTTATGATAAGCTTTATAACCATTATTTAATGCATTAGAATAATCTGGAATATGAGAATGAATTTCCCTCCAAGGTCTGGACATTCCAATTGCAATAGGAAAATAATCAGTAGTAATATCACGCATACTACGTTCTTCTCCTGTTTTTTTATCTTTTAAATTTAATATTTGCTGACGCCATTTAAATAAATCTAATTCATCTTGTAATATTTGTTTCTTATCTGGATCAGTTTCTACATCATATAACTTTTGAACACGTGCAATTTCTTTATCATCATCTATTGAACGTCTAATACCTTCAGGGACAAGTATATCCCGACGCCAATAATATAATCGTGATGGATCATATTCTAGAGGTTTGAATCTCGCATATTCTGGAGTATCTAATTCATCTGCAGGTGTAGGTTTTGCAGCCATTATTAAGTTTTTCTTTGCAGGGTATGCCTTACAATTGATAGCAATAGTTTTAGCTATATCATTTTTTGCATCTTTATCTTTATCAGTAGAGTCTTCTGTAATGGAAATAAATTTTTCCTTTCTAGAATTAGATTGAATTGTACTAAAATATTCTTCCCGCATTTTATATAATTTCTGAAATGTTTCATATACAAATATAAGAACTATAATAAACAATAGCGATTTTATTATCATTCTAGAAGATGTATTATTATTGTTATTATTACTTAGTTATCTAGGTAGAAAGAAAAATAGCTAAGTAATTGTATAAATTAGATATAACAAAATAACAATATATATTAAAGTAATTCTAGAATAGTGTTCCCAGAATGGCAGTATCAAAACCTACAACACGAACACAACAACTACAATCAACAACTACACCTCCCGGATTATGGGCATTTGACCGTAGTAGTGAATGGGTTTCTCGATATGGTTCCTGTAGTAATAAAGCTACTCGAAAAGCACCATTAAATATTGACACTAGTAAGATTTCACCTTGTAATGCTTTATGCCGACTTGCAGTTAAATATGAACCTACCACTTGTAGTATTAGTATGGTTAATAATATTCCAACAGTGAGTTTTTCACCTAATTGCATTGTAAAATTCAAGAATGATTTTTTCTACTTACGCAAGATGACAATACATCACACCAGTATGCATACTATTAATGGTTCATATTATGATTTGGAAGTTTTGTTATATCATAATCGTAATCCAGTAAATGATTCAGATGGTGGCATAATTATTTCAGTTTTAATGAAAAAGGGTGCGGATTATGGACAAGCTAATGAATTTATTAATGAATTTATTAATCAAATGCCAGCTAATGAAATGCCAGTAGAACAAGATGTACAAGTTAGTAAAGATTGGAATCCAGAACAATTATTTCCAGACTCTAAGTCATTTTTCTATTATGATGGTGCTTTACCATATCCACCTTGTAATCCAAATTGGACATTTATCATTTTTGAAGAAGCTGTTCCTATTTCCCAAAATATTATTGATACTGTTCATAAATATATTCTAGGAAACAATTTAAATATTCGCCCAATACAACGTACTCCTAAAGGTACCAATATATTTTATAATGCCAATTCCAAGTTAGATACTACCCAAGATTTATCAGGTGCAGAAACATTAGACACCCAACCTACATTACCTGTTAAAGCTAACTTATCATCTGTTTCATGGCTAAAACAAAATATTTACTACATCAAAGGTATTATTATCACTATTATTTTAATATTAATGATATATGTTGCAATTAAATTTGCTAGTATAATAGTTAAAAATGATTTATTAAACGGATTTATTATCCGACAATTGAAAAAACGGGAAGAACGCAAAAACCAAGACGCACAATCACAAATGGCACAGCAACAAGCAGCAGAATATGGAGCACAACAGCAAATACAACGTACTAATCTACCTAATAACAATAATAACGATAATGATAATAATAATAATTAAAAAACATAAAGATAATTTTATATCTATATATAATAATTATAAAATGCCTAAGAAATGTATTGAACCTAATTGTACTAAAAGACCTTTTTTTAATCTAGCAATTGAAACTAAAGGTATTTATTGTTTCGAACATAAAAAGGAAAATATGATTGATGTTAAATCTAAGAAATGTATTGAACCTAATTGTAATACAAGACCTACTTTTAACTTGCCTATTGAAACTAAAGCCCTATATTGTGTCGACCACAAAAAGGAAAATATGATTGATGTTAAACATGCAAGATGTATTGAACATAATTGTACTAAAAGACCTACTTTTA
>Ga0214921_10002205_pt1 | contig 32053 bp, 31 predicted proteins | sample LL1505_MetaG_FD_177992 | JGI IMG/M metagenome (GOLD analysis project Ga0214921, IMG submission 177992) | Freshwater microbial communities from Lake Lanier, Atlanta, Georgia, United States - LL-1505 | ecosystem: Environmental > Aquatic > Freshwater > Lake | place: USA: Georgia | collected... | reverse complement strand
TTACAGATGTAAACGACAGCTCTATATATGGCTATGATCCAAAAACTACAAAAATAACTTTAAATAGAAAATATACTAATCGAGTTAATGGGATAATTTTTGGTAATGATAGAGCACTATATGGTTGTCAAGAAGGATCTAGAAGAATAATTAGAATGTTAGATGATGGTTCATCAACAGCTACAACTACTCATTTGCATGGAGTTCCGCACAATCATCCGCATTTAATTGATGTGGATAAGAGGGGTCATTTTTGGTTTACAGATTGCTACCATCAACTTCTAGCATCAGGACCACAGGTTTTTCCAGCATTAGATCATCAATCTGTATTAAAACTTTCTTTGGGGCCAAGGCCACAAAGTCATTGGGAAATAGAAAGGATAACTTTTGATTCAATTCGACCAAGGGGTCTAGCTCTTTCGATAGATGAGAAGACTTTATACGTTTCTGATACGACTAACGAGTTAGGCCAGGTTCGGCAAATCCGTGCTTATCCTGTATTAGTTGACGGCTCAGTTGGACCTTTTGTCGTTCTTCACACATTTGGTGAAGACTACAGAGGAGCGCATCGTGGAGCAGAGGGTTTATGCATCGAAGCTACCGGGAAATTAATAGCTACTGCCGGTGGAGATAGAGGCCCCGGTCCTATGATTTATATTTTTGCACCAGAGGGTTGGTTGGTGGAGGGACATCCATTACCTAATTGCTTACCAACTAATTGTGCTTTCGGTGATTCTGATCTTGATTCACTATACGTTACTTCAGAAGATGGGAAACTATTTAGAGCAACAAAAACTGGTTACAAGGGTCATCAACGGTTCTAATTTACAACAGGGGAATTGAAATGAAAAATAGTTTTTTTCATATAAAGATTTTTTTTACTGTTACATTTGTAATTATTTTTTCACTCCATACGGAATCCGCTTTAGCGCAAAAATATCCAGAGCGATTAATTAAGGTAGTTATCCCATATCCGGCTGGTGCAATTGGTGACATAGTTATGCGTATGGTTGGTCAAAGGTTAACCGAAAAATTAGGTCAACCTATCGTCATCGATAATCGGTCTGGTGGAGGAGGTTTAGCGGCGACTGAGTCCGTAGCAAAAGCTGCGCCAGATGGCTATACGCTTCTTTTAAATGGCCCCAATCATGTTACTAATTTAGGATTATTTTCTAAAGTACCGTATGACCCGGTATTAGACTTTTCCCCAATCACTTCCATTGTTAACTCCCAAGTAGTTTTAATAGCTCATAAATCTTCAGGTATTAAATCTGTTCAACAATTAGTTGAATCTGCAAAATCGAATCCGGGCGCTATGAACTTTGGGTCATCTGGTAATGGTACTGGTACTCATTTGGCAATGGAAATGCTATTGAGAGCTTACGATATCAAGATAGCACACATTCCATATAAAGGTGGCTCACCGGCGATTACTGGTCAGGCAGCAGGACAAGTGCAGGTATCTTTTGCAGCTGTGCCATTAGCATTAAATTTTATTAAAGATGGCACATTAAATCCACTTGCTGTTGGCGGCTATCAGAAATTAGGTAGTTTGCCTAATACTCCAAGCTTTAAAGATCTAAATATTATGGATTATGACGTAGAGATTTGGTTTGGACTTTTGGCACCTAAAAACACTCCAACTTCTATAGTAAATACTCTTTATGAAGAAATTCGAAAATATGTTTCTGAGCCTGCTGTTATAGAAAGGTTTGCAACAATGGGCCTCACTCCAATCGCTTCATCCCCAGCACAATTCAATGCTTTTATTGCAGCAGAAACAAAACGCTGGCCACAGGTTATTCGTGAATTAAAAATTACAGCAGATTGATCTATGAATAGGTAAATAGATATGAATTTAAGTGATAAAGAATTTATTGAAAAATATCAAGAAAAAGGCTTTTTATGCCCAATTCCTGCAATCGGAAAAGAAATGGCAGCAAAGGCATTAGAAAAAATAGAAGAGGTTGAGGCTGCTAATGATGGAAAATGGCCCAATGACTACGCTCTAAAGCCTCACTTGGTTTATCCTTTTTTAGATGAGATCATTCGACATCCCACAATACTAGATGCAGTAGAAAAAATTCTTGGCCCAGATATTATCTGCTGGCAATGCCGTTTTTTTATTAAAAATCCTGGCGATGGGGGCTTTGTATCTTGGCATCAAGACATATCTTATTGGGGTATTGATATTAATGAAAATATTTTGACAGCTTGGTTAGCATTTACACCTGCAACAAAAGAAAATGGGGTGATGAAAGTTGTTCCGGGTACGCATAAATTAAAATTATTACCTCACCGAGAAGGAGCTGGAAGTGCATTGACAGTGCGAGGACAAGAGGTTGATGTTGATGTAGATGAAAGTCAAGCAGTTTATATGGAGTTAGATGCTGGAGAAATGTCTTTACATCACGTAAAACTTTTCCATGGTTCTGATCCAAATGAAAGTCAACAACGAAGAGTTGGCCTAGCTATTCGTTATATTCCAACTCGGGCCAAACCTTTAGAAGGGTTACCTAAAGACTCCGTATCCTTAGTAAGGGGGGTCGATAATTTTAATTATTTTCACCATGAATTTTCGCCAAAATCAGTAATGGATTCAGCTTCCGTTGAGCAGCATAAAAAAATTACTGAAACTTATAAGATTATTAATAATATGGCGGCAAGTCGTCTTCATGAAACGATTAGTAATCAATAGAGGGCTATAAATGTCAAAGGAGCTATTGATTGGCATTACTGGTAATGCTGTTGTTTTTACTGATCAAGATAATTTTGATGTAGATACTCGTTTTCGCCTAGCAAAAGAATATGGGTTTGATTATTTGGACAAAACCCCGCCAACTGGTGAATTAGAAGTTTATCAAAGAGCTAGTGAAAAATATTCACTTCCTATTCGTTGCGGAGGTTTTTATTACACGCGCAATCGTGATGAAGAGTTACTTATATGGCATATGCGAATTGCTAAGGAATTAGGTACTATCCTACAAAATATTCAAATTAAACCAAAAGACCATTCAGGCAAGTTTTTAACTGATCAAGACATTGCGGAAGTGTATCTTTATGCTTATGAACTTGGTGAGCGCTTTAATGTCACACCAAGTTTTGAAGTTCATATTAATATGTGGTCTGAGCATTTTGGCAGAGTTGTTAAAGTTGGTGAAATTGTTGAAAAGCAAGGAATTAAATTTAATTTAACTTTAGATCATTCACATGTCATTTTTAAAATTGACAACCCAATTGAACAAAAAATTATGGGGATGAAGTTAGATATTGACGAAGGCCGATTAGTATTAGATCCATCTAAACCTGAAAATGTTTCATTTGAATGGATTGATAGAAATTATGTGACTCATGCTCATGCACGACCATCAATACCTGCAAATCCAATTAATGTATGGGCCAAACATCCCAACGGAACTTATGGTCGTGGTGTTCAATATCCGTTTATTCGCCCCCAAATAGGTGAATGGCATTCACCCTGGAAAGAAGAAAATCTTAATCCGTGGAAAGAGGTTATGCGAAAGTTATTACGACATCATGCGACAAATTCTAATAGTCGTCTTGGTCAAATTTCAATGGAAATAATTCCTGCAGTTGATTATGGTGGTGGTGGGAAATACTCTTTAATTGAAAATAATCGAGCATGTGCGGATTGGATACGAAAAGAATGGACGAGTTTGCAATCAACTAATATTTCATAATAAGGGAATAATGAAAACTAAGGCAGCTATCGTTTATAAAGCAGGTCAACCTTTAATCATTGAAAATGTCGATTTAGAAGGTCCTCGTGAAGGAGAGGTATTAGTAGAAATCAAAGCTACAGGAATTTGTCATACAGATGAATTTACAAGATCAGGTGCAGATCCTGAAGGAATTTTTCCAGCAATTTTAGGACATGAGGGAGCTGGAATTGTAGTTGATATTGGTCCTGGAGTGCATTCGCTGAAAAAAGGTGACCATGTAATTCCACTTTATACACCAGAATGTCGTCAATGTTCGTATTGTATTAGCGGTAAAACAAATTTATGTCAAGCAATTCGGAGTACTCAAGGTCGAGGTGTAATGCCCGATGGATCTAGCCGTTTTTCAATAAATGGAGAAAACATATTTCATTACATGGGAACTTCAACTTTTTCAAATTTTACTGTTGTCCCTGAAATTGCATTAGCAAAAATCAGAACAGATGCTCCCTTCGATAAGGTCTGTTATATAGGTTGTGGTGTAACTACGGGTATTGGTGCCGTTATCAATACTGCAAAAGTTGAGCCTGGTTCAAATGTTGTTGTTTTCGGTTTGGGTGGTATCGGGTTAAATGTTGTTCAGGGTGCAAGGCTGGCCGGCGCAAATATGATTGTTGGAGTTGACACAAATCCTCAGCGAGAAAACTTAGCTCGAAAATTTGGTATGACGCATTTTATAAATGCATCAGATTTAAAAAATGATTTGGTAACTGCCATTATAGATTTAACTAATGGAGGAGCCGACTATAGCTTTGAGTGTATTGGCAATGTAGATGTCATGCGCCAAGCTTTGGAATGTTGTCATAAGGGGTGGGGAGTATCTGTAATTATTGGAGTTGCTCCTGCTGGTAAAGAAATTTCTACAAGACCTTTTCAATTAGTTACTGGACGAGTATGGAAAGGAACAGCCTTTGGTGGGGCAAAAGGTAGGCGAGACGTACCAAAAATCGTTGATTGGTATATGGAAGGAAAAATTAATATTGATGATTTAATCACCCATACTTTGGAGTTATCAGAAATTAATAAAGGTTTTGATTTAATGCATTCAGGAGAGTCTATTCGTAGTGTTGTTGTTTTTTAAAATTTAAAAAAGGAGTAGAATTTCAATGAAAATTACATATCCTATTCGCAATAATTTTATTCGCCTATTTTTTATTTTAATAACAGGATTAATAGGATCTTGTTTAGCGCAAGACTATCCAACTAGACCAATAAAAATGGTTATGCCATTTGCACCAGGTGGTGCAGGAGATTTTATTGGGAGAATTCTTTCAGCCAAAATGTCAGAAGTATTAGGGCAGCAAGTTTTTATTGAAAATAAACCTGGTTTAGGTGGTAATGTAGGTTTAACATTAGGGGCTAAATCTCCTCCAGATGGTTATACGATCGTATATGCAAATATAGGTGCAGTAGCTATTAATCCAGCACTATATACAAATTTGAATATTAATCCATTAAAGGATTTCACACCGATAACAATCATTGCTGATGTACCTAGTGCTTTTGTAGGTAATGCCGATTTTCCTCCCAAAAATGTACCTGAACTCATAACTTACTTAAGGGCTAATCCAAATAAATTTAATTTTGCAAGCCCTGGAGGAGGAAGTGCTAATCGTCTAGAGTCTGAGATATTTATGCAAATTACTGGTACTAAAATGGTCCACGTTCCATATAAAGGAGGAGGGGGACAGGCAGCAATTGGTTTAATTGGGGGAGATGCACAGGTGATGTTTAATACATTGCCATCTGTCAAACAATTTATCTTGAGTGGAAGAGTTAAGGGCTATGCAGTTACTAGTGCAACTAGACAATTAGACCTTCCTAATGTTCCAACTTTTTTAGAGTTGGGATTTCCTGATTTAGTTACAGGTTCCTGGCAGGGTATTTTAGTTCCTTCTAATACTCCAATTCCTATCGTCAATAAATTATTTACAACTATTACTCAAATCTTGGAGATGCCCGACATAAAAGAACGTCTATCAGGTGGTGGAGTAAATGTAATGGTTAGTAAGTCACCTGAGTCAGCAAGACAGTTTATACAATCTGAAATTCAACGTTGGGGCAAAGTTGTAAAAGATTCAGGTACAACACCAGATTAAATATGAAGTAACTGATTCATTTTTCATACTGAGGAAAAATATAATGAATAGTAAACATTTAAGTTCTAATTATCTAACGCCAGAACAAAATATTTTTTATAAGAATAATGGTTATTTAGCCCCTCTACCTGCTATTGGTAGCATGCTAGCTGAAGAAACATTATCTAAGATAGAATTTTTTGAAAACAAGTATGGCGATTTTCCTCAAAAAGGTTTAAAGGCTCATTTATATTTACCCTGGATGGAAGAAATTGTGAGGCATTCTAACATTCTTGAAGCAGTCGAATCTATTATAGGTCCGGATATATTGTGTTGGTCTAGTCGATTTTTTATTAAAAATCCCGGTGAAAAGGGTTTTGTTTCTTGGCATCAAGATGTCACTTATTGGGGGCTTGATGTATCGGAAAATATTTTAACTGCTTGGATTGCTTTTACTCCCGCCACAAAGGCGAACGGTGTTATGAAAGTTATTCCTGGAAGTCATCAAAAAGTTGTCGAACACCGCGAGGGGGCTGCTAGTAATATGCTTCTTAGAGGTCAAGAGGTTGCTGTTAAGGTTGATGAAGATAATGCCATCTTTATGGAGTTAGATACTGGAGAAATGTCCTTACACCATGGACTTATTTTTCATGGTTCAGAAAATAATCATTCGAATGATCGAAGAATTGGATTTGCAATTCGTTACATGCCTCCTCGAGTTAAACCCTTAGATGGACTTCCAAGAGATAGTGTTATGTTAGTTAAAGGGAGTGATAATTATGGCTATTATGATTTAGAACCTAGTCCGAAAAAAGAGCTAGATCCGGACGCGGTTGCATTGCATAAAAAAGCCACAGAAACATACCAAGCCATTAATCGAGAAGCTGTTAAAAAGCATTTTGAAATGCTTCATGGAAAAAATTAAGCTTTCTTAAATCCAAGAGTAATATAAATAATTGTGAAAATATGTATGAATTTCTTATATAAATTAATCTTTATCTTAACCACTTCAAATGTTCATTCGTTGCTTATTAATTGAATTATTTTCAAGAAGGAATAGTTGATGAGTTTTTCTAAATTGCTAACTTTAGCTATCAAATTTTTATTATTATTATCTTTCTATAGTCACGCACAAGATAATACTCAAAAACCAATTCGGTTAATCGTTCCTTTTCCTCCAGGGGGAGTAACTGATGTTTTAGGTAGGATGATCGGCTTGAAGTTAAATGAAAGACTAGGTCAGCAAGTAATTGTTGAGAATAAGGCGGGAGCTAGCGGGATGATTGGATCAGATCTGGTTGCAAAATCTTCCCCAGATGGTCAAACAATTCTACTTTCTGCAAGTTCTCATGCAACATTTCAAAGTCTTTATGCAAAAGTACCTTTTGATCCAATTAAAGATTTTGAACCAATCTCTCTTGTCGCGACACTCCCATACGTTGTTGTAGTACATCCATCAATTGCTATTAAATCAATCAATGAACTAATACAATTCGCTCAATTAAACCCACAAAAATTGTCATATGCCGGATCTGCACCTGGTCAGGCTCAGCACCTAGGTGGAGAACTGTTTAAGAAGCTATCTAAATCAGATATTACATATATTCCATATAAGGGTTCAAGTGCTCAAATGCCTGATTTGTTAAGTGGGAGAGTACCAGTTGCTATTGATTCTTTACTTATCATGGGTCCTCATATTAAGAGTGGCGCTTTGAATCCGATAGCATTAACTAGCTTAAAACGATCTGATCTTTTGCCAGGTGTTCCTACAGTTTCGGAGTCAGGCCTAACCAATTTTCAAGCAATTGGTTGGTTTGGATTATTCGCTCCTATAAAAACAAACCCTATTTTTATTAATAAAATAAATGCAGAGGTATCGTCAATAATGAAATTAGTAGAAGTCAAAAGTTTATTACTAGGTCAGGGAGTAGAGCCATTTTATGGTTCACCAGATGACTTAAAAAAACATGTTACAAAAGAAACTGAGCTGTGGTCTGGTCTCATTCGAGAATTAGGAATCAAGGTAGAGTAATTTTTTAAAAAGGATAGTATGGATCTGGTAAAGCAATTTCGTAGTTATATTGATAATGATGAATTTCTTTTTGCCCCTGGAGTACATGATTGCGTTACAGCAAAAATCGCTGAAAAGGTCGGGCATAAGGCTGTCTATATGGGAGGGTTTGGCACAAGTGCAGCCATTTATGGTAAACCAGACGTAGGATTGGTAACAATCACTGAAATGATTTCACATGCACGTAATATTGTAAATTCAGTTAATCTGCCAGTTTTTGCTGATGCTGATACCGGTCATGGTAATCCTCTTAATGTTAGAAGAACCGTACAAGAATATGAAAGAGCTGGGGTAGCAGGTATTCAGATGGAGGACCAGACTCATCCCAAAAAATGCGGCAACATGCCTGAAAGACATGTAATAAGTGTAAATGAAATGATTGAGAAAATAAAAGCTGCTGTTGATGCTCGTAAAAATCAAGACTTGGTTATAGCGATTAGAAGTGATGCCTATATTGATTCTGGTATAAATGAATTGATCGATAGGGGGCACGCTTATATAGAGGCTGGGGCAGATGTTTTTTGGCCTCTTCTCTATGACTGTAAGGGTGTTCATGAGATTAAAAAAGTGACCAGTTCTTTTAATAACTTTCCACTTATGGCCACATTAACTAATTACTCTGCAACAGCTTATTTAACTTTAGATGAATTTAAGGAGCTGGGATTTAGGGTCGTTATTTCTCCGTTTGCGGCATTGTCAATATCAGCTCCTATTATTATGTGTTTAATGCAAGAAATGAAAGATACGGGTTCTTTAAAAGCTTTTTCTGATAAGTTGATGCCTTTTGATGATTTAACAGATTTACTTGGATTACCTGAAATAAAAAAACTTGAGAATAAATACGGCATTAAATAATTTCAATGCTGTTTATAGAATTTCTTGTTGATTAGTGATATGCTTTTTGATTGTTATTTAGAGCGACCTAAATAGGGGGTGGCATATAGTTCATAAATATGTAGGGAAGTAACAAAAATTGCTTGATTAGGATTAAGGTAACTCAAACCACCAGAACTTTGCTGTGTGGCTCCCCGACCTGGACTCGAACCAGGGACCTGCGGATTAACAGGAAACTAGGCCGCTTAAATATCTATAAAAATCAATTACTTATAATTAAAAATGACTACCGTGTAATTGATATTTTGTAACATAATGTTACAACTTCGGATTTAGCAGTTTTGGTAGATAAAGAAAATACGCGATTATTTCAAATTTAAGATCCACTCTGCAAGAATTTTTGCTTCCATATCAGTAATTGCTTCATTGGCGGGCATAGCTATTTTTCCCCAAACACCAACGCCTCCTTTTTTTAATTTTTGAATAATATAGTCGACAGCGTCATCTCTATTTTGGTATCTAGCAGCGACGTCTTTCATTGCGGGTCCAACCATTTTCTTGTCAATAGCATGGCAACCTGAACAATATTTAGTCTCGAAAGTTTCAGGAGGAGTTTGAGAAAAAACCAAGTTGGAACTTACAACCATAAAGAAAGCTAAAAATAAAATTCTCATCTACTTTACTATGACACGTATCGTATTACTTAAACCTTTACCATAAGAAATATGATCCTTATCAGCAAACTGTAATGTGAGTGTATAAGTCCCTGGTGGGAGGCTAATTTCTCCTTCGGTTTGACCTTTTCCAAAATGAATATGAGTTGGGCTAAAGGGAATTGCTTGACCGACAGGCATTGCATCGAGATTAACTAATACATGATGGTGGCCACTATTAGGAGAATCATCACCAGCTGGCTTTACTTCCATACCAGTAACTCCAAACTTAACTTTAAAAGGACTTTTAACAACTGAGTCGTTCGCTGGCTCAGCAAAAAATACTCTATTTGATGATGTACCCATTTGAGAAACACAGGCAGTTAATAATGCAGATAAAAAAATTAAAGAAAAAAATCTTTTTGAAATCATTAACATGGAAGTTTCCTCTTCGAATAAATTAATATATATAAAGCAAGTATATTCGATTAAATTCAATGATGCTTGAACTATATAAAACTATTAGAGTTAACCTTCGGGTATTTTTTACTACTTTTAGAGATATATCATCAAACGTATCTCTCATTTTTATTGGTACTAAAAATTAAGTTAGAGCAATATTTTTAGGTAAAAAGCTCATATTTATAATTTGTAAGCAAATAGATCCATGTGCCCGATTTCGCAGTTGTTAGCATGGCGTCTACTTTGCTCCCACTGCTCCACTATATGTCTAGGGATGGTGCCTATTTCTCTAACGGCTCTTGCAGTACCGATTGCTAATTGTTCAATTAAATCCCCATCGTGATGATCCATTGTCCATGGACTAGCAGCACACACTGTATTAAAATGATGATCTCGCAGAATTGATTGCATGTGGACTATTGCAGCTGGTCCTATGGCAGGACCAAAACCCTTATCGATGATTTGATGTTGATGAAAAGCTTTTAAAATATCAATATCAATGATGTTAGGAGGGCTCCATTTTTCCGTGCCATCATAGGTCAACACTGTATAAAGAGGTTTAGATAAATGGGTACAGAATTCTTTAAGCCAAGACTCTGCTACTAAGTCAAAGAAAGCTGCAGCAGTAATGATATCAGCAGGTTCATCTAGAATAACTTGATAATCATTGTATAAATCTACGCATTTAAACTCAATAATGATTGTTTTATTCTGTTTGATAATAGATAGGGGTTTAATTTGCGTTGAAGGATCAACTGTAATTCCTAGTATGCTGGTATTTATTTCACTATCAGCCCAAGCAAGAAGGGTGGCGCGAGCAGTATGTAAGAGCGCGATATCATAATCGATTAAAGTCCAGTGCTGCATCGAACTTAGTTGGGGAGCAAGTGCTCGCAGATTAGAGCCAGTTCCAGAGCCTAAATCGGTTAAACGCACTATGCCGGGATAAACGGTTTTCATCTGCGTAAGGTAATCAATTACTTGCGCTTGAAGATCTTGATTGCGTGATCGATGGTCTACAGGTTCTCGTAACCCAAGCCATTGGGCTGAAAATTCATTCATGAGTCATCCATTTATTAAATATGATTGGCAAACTAATTCTAAAGATTTGACAGGCTATATTGCTGCTGCATAATTTTAGTAAATCGGCCACCCTGTTGATATAGTTCCTCAAAGCTACCTGATTCAACAACCTGTCCTGCATCCATAACTAAAATATGATTTGCCTCACGAATAGTGCTCAATCGGTGGGCAATCACCAAAGTACTGCGGGATTGCATCACTTCTTTTAGAGCGGCTATTAGGCTTGCTTCGGTTAGCGTATCTAGGGCACTGGTGGCCTCATCCAAAATTAAGATAGGCGCATCCTTTAGCAGAATGCGAGCAATGGATAAGCGCTGACGTTCGCCTCCTGAAAGAGTCCGGCCACGCTCACCAATAATAGTATTAAAGCCGTCGGATTGCTGTTCTATAAAATCGAGTGCTTGAGCGCGAACACATGCAGCGCGTAATTCTTCATCACTTGCATGTGGACAACCAATTCGGAGATTATCTGCAATCGAGCGGTTAAACAATAGCGGCTCTTGAAAGACAACTCCAATATTACGCCTTAAAGCTGTAAGCTGAAATTGTCGAATATCTAGTCCATCAATCTTTATAGATCCGGACTGAGGATCAAAGGCCCGGTAGAGAAGGCTAAGTGCCGAAGATTTACCTGCTCCCGAGGCACCTACTAACGCAAGAGTTTGCCCTGGCTTGACTACAAAACTCAATTGATCTAAAGCCAATTGCTGCCGATTGTAGGAAAAACAAACTTGATGAAACTCAACTAAGCCTTTAGATCTTCCGGGATCGATTGCATTTGGACTATCTTTAATTGCTGGAGCAGTATCAAGCACATCAAAAAATTCTTTTAATCGTGGCGCATCTGTTGATAGCTTGTTTGCGAATCCTACTACCTGCTCAAGACGACTAAATATGATGCCAGCAAAGGCTACAAAGGTAACGATTTCACCAATAGTGATTAGCGATTGGGTGAACAGCCATACTCCAAGAACGATGATGCATAAAATGCTAATCGTGATTGTAGTTCGACATAGTACAGTCACTACCGCCCACCATGACAAGACGGGAAATTGCGCCATTAAAACGCGTTGACTAATTTGATGTAATGAATTTAATTCGATCTGTATACGAGAAAAACTCTGGATTAATGCAATATTACTAAGCGTATCCGAGGTGAGTTCAGCGAGATCAGAATGATGACTTTCGATTTGCTGTTGAAGGCCTTGGGTTTTACGCAAAACAAAATGCGTTAAATAACTAAAAACTAGACACAATACGATAAGAACAAGCGCAAGCCGCCAATTAATATAAAGTGCAATCGGAATTAGAATGATTAGCGAGATCATCGCAGCTAAGTGCTCGCGAAAAAAACTCAACCAAAGCCACCAGAGAGTATCAGTACCTTGAAGCATAATTTTCATCAGCCTTCCAGAATGCGTTTTTGTCTGTTGGGCTAAGGGTAAATGAAGCACATGTTCAACGTATTCCCCTAATGCGAAATGTCGCCTACGGTGGGCTAATTGATCTGAAAATAAGGCTACGGCAGTAGAGCATACGATGGTAAAAAGACCAAAGCCAATCCAGATAACTAATAAAGGCCAAACTACACTCCATATTTCGAATCTTGGTAAATTAGATGAACGCGATAGGGCATCTATTACCCGACCAAATATGATAGGCTCAGCAAAAAGTACACAGGCCAGCGAAACATTTGCAAACGATAACACCCATCCGAGACGCTGATCAGATCCTAGTAATTTGACTACTCGATAGTAGAGGTGTAAAAATCCCATTAGGTATTGTGTAGAGTGTTTTCGCTGACTTGAAGAGCACTAAGTTGTAAAGGTAGTAATTCTTTAGCAGGAATGGTTTCTTCTGGTAAGGATAAAAGCCGATTACGTATCATAAAGCGCCCAAGCCAAGGCTGTGATGTTATGACAACGAGTGGAATTGAAAATAGGAGGCCCCCGAAAAAAAGTATTCCATAAGGAAGGGCTTCTGGGTGTTTGAAATACAACAGACTAGAGAGTCCAAGGCCAAGGATAGTATGCGGCCAAAATTGATGCACAGCCTGAGCTACAGAAATAGAATGGTCATCGCGTGTTTGCCCAGACCACCCCCCTTTTTTTCCAAAAACTAGTCCTAGTATAAAAATTGTATGATTCAACCAAGTAATTGGGGTCATTAATAAAGAAAAAACCATCTCTAGTACTAAGTTGATACAGAAACGCCAGCGACCACCAAAGAGTTTACTTTTCGAGGTCTGTAATAGAACATCGATTACGCCAGTAATTTTTGGTAAATACCACATGAGCAGCGTCACTATCAGCAAATTTGACAAGTAATCAATATTTACTAAAGCCGATGGATTAACACTTAGGCCGTAAGCAATAGTACAAAAAAAAATTAAGAAAATCCATGCAGGAGAACCCAAAAACATAGTGATTGCAAGCACCAACTGATAACGATTCACTAAGCGCAGATTGGGTAGAGTAAGTAAATTCCGATATTGTAAATTTCCCTCACACCAGCGTAAGTCGCGACGAATATATTCAGTTAAGGTAGAAGGATTTTCTTCCCAACTGAGATCTTCTTGGGGATAAATTCGGACTTCATAGCCAGCACGTCTCATGAGGACAGCTTCAACTAAGTCATGACTCAAAATCGAATAGGGTGTACCAGAGCTATTTTTTAAAACTGGTAAATCACAGAACTTTATGAATGGATGTAGCCGAATCAATGCATTGTGCCCCCAGTATGGCCCGCAATCCGCTTGCCACCAGGCAGAGCCCATGGTGTAAGAGCGCATACCAAGGCGCATGCCATACTGAAATAGTCGTGTAAATGGACTAGTTGATGGAAGGCCAATTACAAGGCCTTGCAGAATTCCTAGACGGGGATTTGCTTGCATCATACGTACGAGTCGAGTGATGGCGCTACTCGCCATAAAACTATCCGCATCAAGCACTAATGCAAAATCGTAATCCTTACCCCAGCGCTGGCAAAAATCTGCAATGTTACCTGCTTTGAAGCCAGTATTATCCTCACGGCAACGATAAGTAATTTGAATTTGCGGACTCCAGTTTTTCCGCATTTCTTCAAATGAAGCTCTCTCCTCTTCAGCAATACTGACTTCATTGGTGTCACTTAGTACATACACATGAAAAAATGAACCAAGCTGATCCTGCGATATATCCTCAAGCATTGCCTGAAGATTGCGAAGCAATCGCGCTGGCGATTCATTTCGAATACAAAGCAATATAGCTGTAGAGGAAGTTATTGGTAAAGTGTCTCTGACTTGCATGTTTTTTGGAAGAATAAAAGTAATAGGATCTTTAACACATTGGCAAATCAGAAGACCAATAATGGCGTTCCAAAATCCAACCACCATCCAAGGTAAGGTCAATGCAAATAGCCCTAGAATTGTGATTCGAATTATCGTTGGGATGGTAACTGCTAGAGTTTGATGAACTAGGTACAACATCAATAGGGCAGTACCAAGGGATAGCACAAAAAAAATCACTCGCCTAACTGTGATGGTCAAATCAGAGGCTATATTTACTTGGGGATTCAAATTACTCGCTCGAGCTCATTTATACGATGCAAAACGCTTGTATAGTATAGGTTAACTCGAACTTTATTACTTTTCATCTGGGATTAATTTGTGCAGCATAACGTAGCTAATTCGCCGAATATAATCTTGAGCCAGTCACTTTGGTATGTTGCGCCAGGACGAGCTGAAATACGCGCTGAGACTCTTGCGCCACTGACAAATGAATGTGTTCGTGTGCGCGCTCTTTTTGGCGCATTAAGCCGCGGAACTGAATCCTTAGTCTATCGTGGACTCGTTCCAGAATCGGAATACTCTCGCATGGCAGCCCCATGGATGGGGGGTATCTTTCCATTTCCAGTGCAATATGGTTATTCCAATGTAGGAATCGTTGAGGCTGGTCCATCTGACCTGATTGGTAAGCATGTTTTTGCGCTTCAGCCACATAAAACAATCTATCAGACTGTTACTCAAGATATCGTATTCTTACCAGTGGGAGTAAGCCTTGAACGTGCCGTCCTGGCAGCAAATATGGAAACAGCCTTAAATGCAGTTTGGGATGCTACGCCTGGACCTGGTGATCGTATCGCGGTAATTGGAGGCGGAGTTGTTGGTTGTTTAGTCGCTTATTTATGTGGACACTTACCAGGTGCTGAAGTAACTTTGGTCGATATCAACCCAAAACGAGCAGCGATTGCAAGATTATTAGGAGTTCATTTTTCTTCGCCAGAGATGGCACCGTCTGATTGCGATGTCGTATTTCACTGTAGTGCGAGTGCTGCTGGACTGGCTACTGCAATGGAAGCTGCGGGTAATGAGTCAACCGTTTTGGAGTTGAGTTGGTATGGAGCTAATTTAGTCCAAGCTCCGCTTGGAGGAGCATTTCATAGTCGTCAAATTCGCTTGCAGTCGAGTCAAGTTGGCCATGTCTCTTCATCTCATCGCCCCCGTTGGACTCATCGTCGAAGATTGCAGATAGCTCTGAAGATGCTGACTGATGCAAGACTGGACGCTTTACTCGAAACTGCCGTTGATTTTTTCGATTTACCCGATCGATTAACAGATCTTCTTGGCGCGCGAAGTGATGCGCTATGTTGTTTAATTCAATATCCTTAAGGAGTTAAGATGTTTACAGTAGAAGTTCGTGATCACATTATGATTGCCCATTCATTTCGTGGTGAAGTATTTGGACCGGCAAAGGCTTTACATGGGGCAACATTTGTAGTTGATGCTGCTTTTATGGCAAAAGAGCTTGATGCAAATGGCATTGTGATTGATATTGGGCTAGCGCTTGATGTTTTAAAGGCAACGCTCAAGCCTATTAATTATTGTAATTTAGATGATCAGCCGGCCTTTAAAGGAGTCAACACCACAACAGAGTTCATGACGAAGTACATTTTTGATATGCTAGCAGCGGCTGCTCGTGCAGATAGTTTAGGCCGTAAAGGTTCAGAATTGAGTGCTATTCGAGTGACTATTTCAGAATCCCATATTGCCCGGGCTTGGTATGAGGCTGCAATTCATTAAAATCCAGTGGTAACTCAATGAAACACTTGATTTTCGTTTATCCAGGTGAGTTAAACAGTACTTCGGGTGGATATGCCTATGATCGGCGGATAATTGAGGGACTTGAACGCCATGGTTGGCAGATTCAGTTAATTAGTCTTGGAGACGGTTATCCGTTTATAGATTCTACTCAAAGAGAATATGCAAGAAGTCGGTTACTGAACCTGGCTCAAGGTGTACCGATGGTGATTGATGGCTTAGCCTTAGGAGTGCTGCCAGATCTTACTCCTGTAATTGCAAACCGACACCCCTTAATTGCTCTGATTCATCACCCGCTAGCGTTTGAGTTCGGCTTAAGTGATCCTGAAATAAAATATCTGAAGCAAAGTGAAACCAAATCACTAAAACACGTGTTAGGCGTTATAGCAAATAGTCCAGCGACCGCACGTGATTTAAATCAGCATTACGGTATTCATTCAGAGATAGTGCACGTGGTCTTACCGGGTACTGACAGAATTCGTCGTCTTGAACCAAGAGCGCAAAAAAGTGTAGATGATTTCAATCCGGTCAATTTACTTTCAGTAGGATCTATTATTCCCCGGAAGGGATTTCATGATCTGATCCCTGCACTTGTGCCTTTAATAGATTTACCTTGGACTCTTTCGATTGTAGGTGAAACTTCCAGCAACGTAAAAGCTTATAAGCTATTAACGAGTAATATCAAGGATTTTCATTTAGAAGGTAGGATTAATATTCTTGGTGTAGTAACCAATGAAGAGCTAGAACACCTATATACTAAAGCAGACATATTTGTATTAGCATCGCTTTTTGAGGGCTATGGCATGGCGTACGCTGAAGCAATAGCCCGTGGCTTACCGATTATTGCAACATCGGGTGGTGCAATCCCGGATACCGTTCCTCAAGAGGCAGGTTTAATAGTTCCGCCTGGCGATATTCCTGCTTTAACGAATGCGTTAAAAACACTAATATTAGATCAACCATATCGTGCTCGACTATCGTCTGGCGCTCTCGAAGCAGCACTCCTGCAGCCGACCTGGGAAGATGCTATTCAGAATTTCGTGTTTGCACTAAATCGTCTTGTACCAAATTAAGCACAATCCTTTGGTTGCGCAAGTCGCAATCGAAGAGAACATCGCTGCCTAATAGATGTGTTTTAACTTCGAGTCGTAAAGCTTGGTCCATGTGCTCAATTGGGGGTAAGTTAAAACTCAGTCGTCCTGACCCCATTACAATTGGTGTAACAATAATATGCAGGCGATCAAGGCACTTTGCCACCAAGAACCGCGAAATAGTTTCCGCACCACCCTCAATTAAAACGCGCTTCAGTCCTTGGATAAATAGGTTTTTTAATATAAGTGCTGGATCAATCGACCCCTCTATTACAGGTAGTTGAACTAAACTTACCTGTGGGGGAGGGTTGACCAGAGTACCTTCTGCAACAATCCATATTTTTTGCACGCCATCATCTTGCCAAATGAAGTGATGGCGGTTCAGTCGTGCCCGTGGATCAATCACCACACGTGCAGGACTTTTTCCATTGACCTTTCGAACTGTCAGTTGCGGATTGTCTGCCAGGACTGTTCCGCTCCCTACAACAACCGCATCAACTAGAGCTCTTAATTGATGTAGGTGGGTTAATCCCGCTGGGCCATTGACATATTTCGATTGGCCAGAGACAGTTGCAATTCTACCGTCCATGGTCTGGCCGATTTGACCTATTACGAACATACTATCTGTAGTTGGATGGTGTAATGGTTCAAATATGGGCTGTAAGGGTGAGTTAGGAAGCTGTTCTTGACCAAAAAAATTAACTAAAAATTGATCCCACTCAGGATTTGGCTCAGCCGATACATTTTGAATTATTGCAGGTGACTGCAGCTTGGGTGAGGTCACAATCGTAAGGCCTTATACAATGTTTTTAAAAACGCAACGCCTCACAAAGGAATTTTCTGCAGAGTGAGATAATACAGTTATAGTTTACTAGTTAAATAAGTTTGCTGTAATTTATGGCACTACTCAGTAAACCATGTTTTGAATTAGAAAAAAATTAGATTTTAAGAAATGACTATACCTGATCCGTTAATAGAAGTTGACCGTGCTATTTCAGAGTTACGCCGAGGTACAGTGGTACAAGTTTATGACACAGAGTCGAGTTTTTTGATGTTAGCAGTTGATGCTTTAACTCCTGATTCTATAAATTTATTGACCCAGTCATGTGCCACATTGCCTAAATTGTTATTGACCGGTAACCGGTTGAATATTCTGGGGATTGATAAATTAGAGCGTCCTATCAGGATAGTTTCTCATCCTCAAGGTTTATCTCCAGATTTAATTGAATATTTGGCAAATCCTCTTTTAGTGACGATGACTCAGCCTAATATGACAAACTTGGAAGTAAAAGATGCAGGCTCGTTAGCAAATACCTGTGTTACGTTATTAAAGTTGTCACGCCTATTGCCGTCTGCACTCATTGTGGAAGGTATTGGCAATCCTGATATTTTGTCAGTACAAGCAAAATCAATTCAATCATATACGACGATTGCAGCCCAATCGCTAATACAGGTGAGTGAGGCACGCGTTCCCTTAGAAAATGCGGAAAATGTGCGTATAGTAGCTTTTCGTCCGCGTGATGGTGGTACTGAGCACTTGGCAATTATTGTCGGTGACATTGATACTACAAAACCAGTTCTAGTAAGACTTCATTCGGAGTGCTTTACTGGAGATTTAGTAGGCTCTTTACGACCTGATTGTGGTAATCAATTACTTGGCGCAATTGGTGAAATGGCTTTAGCTGGCAGTGGTATTCTTTTGTACCTTGCCCAAGAAGGACGTGGTATTGGACTTGTTAACAAATTACGCGCATACCAATTACAAGATGCAGGCGTTGATACTACGGATTCTAAATTGCAACTTGGTTTTGATTCTGATGAGCGTAATTATTTGCCGGCAGCTCAAATGCTTCGAATGCTTAGCGTCAGTCGAGTTAAATTAATGACAAACAACCCAGCAAAGATGGCTGCTTTAGGGAATTACAACATTGAAGTAGTTGAGCGCGTACCGCATATTTATCTTCCAAATAGACATAATGAAGGTTATCAGAATATAAAGGCTGCGCAAATCGGTCCTTTGTTTTAGAGTTTGTTGCACTATAAATCCACCATGCACAATCCCAATTCTGTAGAGTTTTATAAATAGGTTCAGCGCTTAAACCAAATGCGCTCAAACACCCCATCTTTTTTAAAAAACAAATGTCTCAGACCTGCAACCACGTGTAATAAGGTAATCGAAATGAGGGCGAGTACTAGGTAGCTATGAATTTCAAACAATTGTTTCGCTAAGACCTGATCTTTTGGAATGCCAGGTAATCCTGGCAGGTGGAAACCACCTACGGTAATAAGCGCTGGATATGCAGTAACACCTGCCCAGCCAAACAATGGAATTGTCACCAATAGTAAGTACATCGCAATTTGAACTGAGTGTGCAAATTGAATTTGCCAAAGAGCTATCCCAATAGGGTATCGAGGTCTATTAGAATTCAGTTTGATAAGAACTCGCAGTCCAGTAATCAAAAGAACTAAAAAACCAATTAACTTGTGCCATGAATACAGAGTATTCGTTAGTTCGTCCCAAAGGTTAGCAGCAGATCGATTAGTCATCCAGAAGCCTAATATAAGGAGCGCGATAATCAATAAGGCAGTAAGCCAATGAATAAATCGCATCATTAAAGAATATGTTTGCGGCATTATTAAACTTTCATGCTTAAATTGTCATTATTAACCTTGGTCAATTTATTCCGGTTAAGTCTTGTGGCTATTTAACAATAGTTGTGATTTTACGGTTTTTTGATAATTAGATAAATTTGTATGTAGGCCTCATGAAAGAAACCCTAATAGGAATGCCCAAGCTAAAAATTTGAAACATCTGTAAACCTCAATCTAAACTAAATTACTACAGTCTAATTTACTTAAAATTCAAAAGTAAGTTGTGGGCTTATATCTTTTGTTTTTACTTTAGAGTTTTTATGTTCAGTTCTTCTTGAACGAGAAGTATGTTTATCAAGAACTGTTTTTTTACCGGCCCGAACTTCTGATAAGTTACGTCTAGTATGCAAGCAATCTTTAGATATTTTTGTAGCTATAACAATATCTACTATTGGTTTTGGGATATCTTTACCCACATAAAGTCCTATGTTATTTTGTACTTCTTGAGTCATCTTCCAAGGCTCAAAAATCCATGTATCGGGTATATGACGCATATAAGGCAGCCATTTTCTAACAAAAAGGCCTTTTTGATCATGGTCTTGTGCTTGCTTGATTGGGTTATAGACGCGAGTAACGTTGATTCCGGTCGTGCCAGATTGCATTTGTAGCTGACTCCAGTGGATTCCTGGTTCATAGTCCAAAAACTGAGTGGCTAACCATTCTCCTACTGGTCGCCAATGCAACCAAAGTGGATAGGCAGCGACTGAAACAAGCATCGCACGCATTCTAAAATTAAGCCATCCCGTTTCGCGCAGCATGGTGACGCAGGCGTCCACCATAGGCCAACCCGTCACACCATTTTTTAAGGCATTAAAGTAATCTTCATTAAATTCATTCTCGCGTAACCCATCATAGCCACGGTGCATATTTTGCCATTCGATTTCAGGTTCGCTCTCAAGCTTTTGAATAAAATGGCAATGCCAATATAAACGACTCATAAAAGCATTCAAACCTAATTTTTTTCTACTGGCATGAAGTGGCGTTTGAAGCAGCTCTTTATTCGTTGCTTGCACAACTTCCCTGATACTGAGACACCCATAGCTTAGATACACGGATAAGCGTGAGCACGCATCTGGTGCTGATAGAGGCGATGAAATCCCGCCTCGGTAAGACATACTTCGCTGCTTTAAAAAACTGTTTAGTGTTTTGAGTGCAGCAGTTCTTCCTCCACGTTGTCTTAAAGGTGGATTATGGTTTAGGTTACGAGGTGCCTGCATCATTGAGGGCGTTAAATAATGAGCGCCTGAGTTAAGTATTAGGTCGCTAGAAAGTGGGCTTACCCAAAATTGCATCTGTGGAAGTTCACGTAAGGTCTCTGCCATATGCTTTTGCCAACCAGCTTGCCACGCATTACGATTCTGTAGCGCTCTAACGACACCAAACTGTGCATACTCACCCCAATGAACGTTGTAAGACTGACACCATTTGCCAACCTCTCGATCTCTGGCATAAGTAAATCCGTTTCCGGTTTCCTGATGGGAATGAAGACCTTGAAAAGGGTTCGCAAGCCAAATTTTAGTAAGCACTTCAGTCAGTTCACCCATATGGACCTCTAAAGCACCACCGCGTATACGTAGTTGCGTATCTAGATCTTGCAGGGATTCACGAATAAATTCAAAATGTTGAAGGGATACGTCCGGTTGTAGCCAAAGCTTGGGCTCAAGCACATAGATACATCGAATAGGACCTAGTTTTGTAGCTTCGACAAGAGCTGTATGGTCTTCACAGCGTAAATCTCGTTTAAACCAAACTAGTTGATAACTCATTATTTATAAGTGGTAAAAATTTGTTTATATTAGTTGATTCGCCTGATCTTGTCTTTTGTAGTGAAAAAATAGAAGTATCTCTAAGGAATATGGTCAAAGGGTTTTATCAAGGTCTTAATAATTGTCGAGGGACATGTGATCATCCATTATTTTATGTGAGTCATTTTTTCAACATACTAAAGTAAATTTTAAAGCGATCAATAATTCGATTTTTCTAGTTTATGCCTTGGCATTAGAGAGTCTTCGACTTTTGCGCGTGCGTTCAAAAAAATCAGCTGGCTTTAAACGAACCCATTCTATAAAACCCATTATGTCGGCATGTGACTTTAGTTGTTCTATGGTGTTGTATTGACGAGCCAGCTCATTTTCTGTAAAGATAGCATGGATTTGTCGATGACAAATGCGGTGTAGTACCTTCGTTTGACGACCCCTGTGTGATTTAGGAATTAGATGGTGTTCATCTCGCTGAGATTTTGGGATAGTTCTGTCGCATAGTGGGCAAATCAATACTCCAGGCTGTTGATAGGATGTTTTACTAAGCTCAGCCTGAATTTGTTTTTTCTTGATGCGCCCAGTCATAGCATTGATAGCCCTGAAAAACAGGCATGTTTAATGGGTTGCCAAATCAACAATCACAAATGCTACCGCGACGATATGTACCAGGGTAATGACAACCGATAATCCGTGTAAGACTAAAAAACGCTGCTTTAGTTTTGCGTCCGAGGCAGTATTAATTGCGGGCATTAGGATTTGTCGAGTAGGAATAGTTGATAGGGAAATTAGTGCCAGGATGCTAGCGCTAAACAAGCTATTTGTAAGAGCTAGTGATGCTGCAATGAGTGATGTGACGATCACAAAAATATAAAAAGGGGGGAAGGCCTTGCGTATTAATGCGCTTGCCTCTGCTGGGGGCAAGCATTTAAATAAAAAAGCAGCAAAGCTTGCTGCAAATAACAACATACCTCCAAAAAGCAACGAGGAAGTCAATAAAGCAGATATATGGGTAAAGGTTTCAAACAAGGAATAGCCTCGAAATAAAGAGGGTTAAAAGTAACACTACTGTAATAAGCGATATGTGAAATAATAAAGCATTATGGTAAAACGAGTCAGGCCCTAAACTATCCATTTATTTCATTAGGAAAGTGGGGTGCTGAGCTATCCTGATTTTTTGAGCTTCTCTAAAAAAAGACTTTTAAAAGTCTCTCAATCAAGGATTTTTACATATGGGCTAAAGGTTAATGGTTTAAGCATCTAGATCATCTTTTTACCTCAAATGGATGTTTTAGCTACAAATGCAAAATTAGGGGTTTTGGGGCTTGCCGACTTAAATTTCCCTCAGCGTAGGGCTCATAATTTAACAGCCTGACTATATCCAGTTAACTCAAGATAACCTCGGCCAATAACAACTTGATGATGACTCATTTGAACGGCACCCTCGTAGTAAAATCCACCCGTACTAGCTCGAGCATCAACCTCTTGATCTTGCATAAGCGTTTGCAATCGAAACTCTTGATTACCCACCCGAATTAAAAATCCTATTGGGTAATTTGCAAAGGATCGAGGGGAACTCCATTGGCCCACTACTTCCCAATCGGCATTAGAGTGACGCTCTAGGACTCGACCTTTTTGATCACGTCGATCCCATTCATTAAATAATGCTTTGCCTGCCTGGTCTCTTATCCGAAAGGCCATAATACTTCCTCCATCGAGAAGATTTATTCCAATCCAATCCCATCCTACTGCACCGGACATCAGTAAACTACTTGACCATTCATGATCAAGCCAGCCAACTCCAGCATGCTTAATGAGAGAGGTTTGCTTGATTTTTGATGATTTATCTTTAATCTCAATTTGAGCTGTGACATCCAATTGCGGACGGCTGTAATAATAGCTAGCGAGTTCTGGGCTAGAACCTTTTGCAGAAAACCCACGATTACCTCTTAAAATAGGTGTCTGAGAGGGAACTGCTTCTAAAAGTATCGTAAATGTATCCGCTGGAATATAAAACTGATAACGGTCATTTTCAGTTCTCGCCATCGTCCAATTAGCTAAATATAATTTTGTGTCGGCGTTATTGAAAGCTACGCCCGCAGTGCCAACTCGTCCTGCGACATCAGCATGACGTAATTTACCTTCTTCTGGCATAGCCAAGGCCGCATGTGCAAATAGCAGCTGAGTTGGCGCAAAACGACTTGGATTGTCAGGTGAATGTTGAGTGCGGCTCCGAAAGAAGGTAATCTGAAAACCCGTAGCGTTTGTGCCTGAACCAAGCCAACCAGTGAGATACCACCATTCGGTTCTAAACTCTGGATGTGCTCCATGATCTCGCGGAAAATTTAACACTCTTGGACGAACGAGGGGATAGATTACCGAAGAAGAATTTGCCCATTGAGAAATAGGGAGGGTGTATGACATTGCTAATGACTGCATAAAATAACGACGTTTATGATGGTGCATCACCACTCCTCTCGTAATGCAGTTATTAAATTTGTGGGGTTTAGATTCCGCTTTGAGGCCCATAAGGCTGCTGCAATTCCACAGCCAACTAAAGCAAGCATGAGAGTAGTCAAGGCTAAATAAGGTACGCTAGTGTCCATAGTCCAATGAAAGGACTGTGGGTTAACACGATGGATCAATATTTGGCTTATTAATAAACCTAACAAGGTTCCCCAAATAACAGCTAATCCTAATAATAGGCCTGACTCTGTAGTAATCCAGGCTGTTCGCTGAGCAGTTGATTGGCCCAAGTAGTACACCAAGGCATATTCTTTCTGACGAAGTAAGGCTTGACCGGCAAATCCTGTAGCCGTAGCAAAAATTGCCACTAGAAGGGCTGTAATCTCCAAAGCATACGTTAAGGCAAAACTACGATCAAAGATCTTTATTGATAGGGCTCTTAGGTCACTACGATTAATGAACTCCTGATCTCGAAACTGTGGAATTGCCGTTCGAAGTGCATTAAGTACCGTTGCTGGATTGGCTTGATTGACAAGCCAAAGTGCGATTCCTGAGTACTGTTGGTTACCACTCATCTTTTGGTATGAGGCAAGATCAATAACTAGAGCACCATGCTGTCGACCATAGTCCCTAAAAATTCCTGCAACCCATACTTTTTGGGACCCCTGTTGTTCATTTAAAGCTGGCAGAGTCTGAATCCTGCCGGGTCGCCAATCATACAAATCAACCATCGCCTCAGAGACATATACTACCGGTAGGGCAGACTGACTTGGTAAAAAGCTCTCGGGGTAGACTGACCCAATTAAAGGAAGAGTTTGGGCTGCTCGATTCTGTTGAATTGGCTTAGCAATTAAGGTTACTTCAGGTCGATCAGATTGAAAAATAATCTTACGTTGCACGCTCAGTTCATACCGCTCAATACCTTGAACCCTCTCAAGGCTTGCCAGCAGATTGGGGTTCTTCTGAAACTCATCGCCTAAGTTAAGCTGTTTAAAGTTTGCATACAAATCTGCCGGTAATACTTGGTCAAGCCACTGGATCATTGAATCTCGAAAACTAGCAACCATAATAACCATTGCTACGGTAAGCGCCATTGCAGCAACAACACCTGCAATTAATCCTGCAGCACTAGCTGGTGCTTGAGCTAAGCGCCAGACTGCAAATGTAAGGGAAGAGGGTTGATTTTGCCAGTGTGACAAACCATTCGCAAGTCTTGAAAAACAATACTGAACTAACCATGGAATAAGTGCTAAGCCAGCAAATAATAAACATGCAATCGAAGCATATGCCGCCAGGGGAAGATCATTCATAGCAGGTATAAATGCTAGAACTAAGCTAGCAAGGCTAAAGATCAGAGCAATACGATGATTCATTACAGGTCGTAGTGCGCGTTCGGTAGAATTAGCTCGCAGTTGATCAGTGGGGCGTCCTGCCGTGGCAGCTTTTGCTGGAAAGTAAGCAGCTAATAAGCCAACTGTAATTGCAAGGATCCAAAAGCCAAAAAGTGCTATGGGATCAATCTCAAGAGGTGGTGCTGCAACAGAGAAATAACCTCCTCCTAAATCGCCACCTAAAACATTTAGTAAAACAAATGCAAGCGTAAGACCCAAGCCAATGCCTAATAAACCTCCCAAAGCAGCAATACCACCAGCTTGAGCCAGAACCAAAGAAAATATCCAGTAAGAGCTTGCGCCCAAAATACTCAGAAGTGCCAGTTGGGATTGTTGGCGTAAGACTGAAAAGCTGATGGTCGTAAAGACTAAAAAAGCGCCTGTAAAGAGGGCAACAAGCGCTAGAACATTTAAGTTAACACGATATGCACGAGATAGATTTGAGACGCGACGATCACGTTCTTGAGAGCTAATTAAACGAACGCCAAGATTTAAATTCTGAACGGCATTTGCTACTTCCTCTATCCCCTTGCCATCAAGAAGCAGAACATCCATTCGGCTAATCCGCCCAAGCCCTCCTAGACGCCACTGAAGAGTGCCCAAGTCCATAACAGCAATTACTTGGCCAACGGCACCCGGCACCGTACCAGCAATCTTAAATCGACCTCTCTTACCCTCATAATCCAGTGCAAAGGAATCACCTACTGATAATTGCAATTTTTGTAAGGCTGCAGCCGATAAAAAGATAGCATTATCTGAGAATAATTCTTGACGTTGATCTTCAGAAACAAATGGTATTAGAGAGGACGATACACGACCAGCTTGAAAAATATCAATTCCGAGAACACGAATTTGTGCAGTATTGCGTTCTAAAACTGGACTGATTGCGCGAATACCAAGCTCAGTTTGAAGCGTAACAATTTGGTCATATAGTTGATCTGAAAATTCACCGCTGGGCATCACGATTTGTGCAGATGCCTGACCATTGACCAGATCTAAGGCACGGCTAAACTCACTGAGGGCTGAACGATTAACTGTATGAATTGCGACTGCCAGTGCAATACCCAAAGCTACTGCAAGACCCGCTATGAACCAACGACCTGGCTGCGCCTTAAAAGCTGATGACAGTAGCCAATAAAACAACATTAGTTCGTTAAAAATAAACGTCGATCTAAGCGCTGGGCTGCTTTCTCTGAATGAGTCACCATCACTAAAGCGGCATTATGCTCACGACAAGAACGGCACAAAAGCTCCAAGGCTAGATCGGCAGTAATCGGGTCGAGGTTACCAGTTGGCTCATCTGCAAGTACGATTTTAGGACGATGAACCAGAGCACGCGCGAGGGCAACTCGTTGTTGTTCACCCCCGGATAAGACTGCTGGAAACTGTTCATAAGCAGCTGCTAAACCTAGAGCGTTTAAAAGGGCCTGTGCACGATCTTTTGCTTGGTCAAGGGGAAGTCCATTAATTAAACATGGCACCATCACATTTTGTAGAGCATTGAGATGTGGCATCAAATGAAATGCCTGAAAAACGAATCCAAAGGCAACTCGGCGAAGATGGAGTTGTTCATTTCCCCTCATTGTTTTGAGGTCTTTACCCTCAAATAGCAAACGACCCTCGTCGGGTTGATCAAGTCCTGCCAAGAGATTTAGCAGGGTCGATTTACCCACCCCAGAAGCACCTTGAAGAGCAAGTTGCTCGCCAGCAGCAAGGGAGATATCTAGCCCCCGAAATAGCCAGCGATCAGCGCTCACTTTACGAGCTAACTTCTCAGCTTGAAGTAAGATCATTGAGAGCCCTTATTTTGAAAATAACTAGCATACTTCTATTGTTACATTTTCTGGATATTTATGGGATCTGCCAAGGGGAGTGAAGAGCGCAGACATTTTCGTAGTTCTCTATAAAAGCTAATTTTAATTAGACAAATAGTTTGCAAAAAATTTAAATTAAGAATCAAGCTGACCACGTATTTTTTTGAGCTAGTTTAGTAAAATTTTCAATATTCTAGTACCTTTAGTATTTTTTTTGAGTTAAAGATAAATTATTACAATTTTGCGTTGTGTTTAGGCAGGCTGAAAGTACTGGTGAAATACCTCTATCAACTTCGGGTCATGATTTCTCACATTGTCTTTTTCGCGGATATTTCATTAATCAGCCAAGCAGTTTATCTCAGAAGTATTCATGCGAATTCATTAATTAACGTCGACGTACTTTTAAGTTCAAACGTAAAGAAGAAATTCGATGATAATAACCTTTTAAAGAGAGGCTACTTCGTGCAAATTTACATCATTCGACCAAGCTTAAAAAAAATTGAAACTTTCGAACTATCCGATGGTTTAGAAGAAATCAAAAAACTAATTGGATTTGATTCCATTGGGACTGATGAAATAGACAATAATAGAAATATGCTTTATTTTGATGAAAATTGTTTTATTAGAGATAACAAAACACTAGGTCGTTTTCAGATAGGTAGTCTTGCACCAGTCGCAGGGGTCGGAGTAGTGGTACGATTTTTAGACTCTTCGGAGATGAGTTTTGAAAAACCATCACTTTCACTTGAGGATCTTCAATCTTTAGTGAAGTTTCTCTAGCCAAAAAGTTAGAGAAGCTAGAGGTGCAACATTTCAGAAAACTACTTTTTTTATGATGGATTATGTCTATTGTGCGAGGCATAAATCAATTTTTTTTATGTTAGTCTTTTACATAAAAGAAATCACATTTATATAAAATATAGGTAACAATCACAAGTAATTAGACTTCACAAAAGGTACTTGTTCAGTAGAGAAATTTATGGTTAAAAAAGTAAAATTTGTAAATCAGCAAAGAAGGTTAATTACTTTGGGTTTAGTTTTGTTACCTATATCGAGTTATGCTGTGATTGAGAAGCCATTAATTACGATGTGGAAAAGCCCAACTTGTGGATGCTGTAAAGATTGGGCTGATCATGTTGAAAAAAATGGATTTACTGTCATAACCTTTTCAGAAGGCAACGATGAAATAAGAAAGAAGTTGGGCATGCCCATTCAATTTGGCTCTTGTCATACAGCCTTCATAGGTGGTTATGCTATTGAAGGGCATGTGCCTGCTAAAGAAATCAAGCGTCTTTTAGCCGAGAAACCTAAGGCAATTGGGCTTGTTGTACCTGCTATGCCTGTTGGCTCGCCAGGAATGGATGGATCTGAATACAAAGGTAAAAAAGATCCCTATGATGTTTTATTAATTGGATTAAATGGCAAACCTTTGGTCTATCAGGCCTATAGGTAGTGTCAGATATTATCTGCTTTGGCCGATCCGCGTGTCATTAGATTTTCGATTAGGATGTTGTTAAGTTTTACTATAAGTAACCCTTAAGTTATTGCATATTTGCTCTATTTCCATACAATTATCCATTAGACTTGGTCTTACCGAATATCCTTTGGTAAAAAAATCTAAATGCGACTTCATACGATGCACCTTAAGATGGCAATAATCATTTTAGTATTCCTAGTCTTATCTTGGATTGGTTTGGCCAAAATCAAGACGTCCCTTTAAAGGAACCGAAGAAGTATTACCTATTAAAAGAGCATGCACACATTTGAGGATGTCTGGGTAATCCTGTTATCTGAGGTACTGTTAACAGTAAAAATTGATGCTAATTTTCAAAAAAAGCGTCATCTGTTTTTTTGATTGTCTATTCTTTATTGCAGGCTCAATATGGTTATATAGTAAGATTAGACGATAGTAAATAAACTTTTTAAATTAAATTATGCAAATTAATATTCCTGAGGTTTTGTCTGAAGTACGGGCGTTTTTTGATCAGTATGAAGATGCTCTAATTAATAACGAAATTGATGTATTAGATCAATCTTTTTGGAATAATCCTTTAGTTATTCGATATGGTATGAACGAAAATCTTTATGGGTTTGAGGAAATTGCTGCATTTAGAGCTGCTCGCCCATCAAAGGGGTTATTAAGAAGTTTAAGTAAGACCGTGATTACCACTTTTGGGCATGATTTAGCGACAGCGAATACACTGTTTGAAAGACAAACCGTTCCTGGTAAATTAGGTCGTCAAAGTCAGACTTGGGTCCGAACAGATACAGGTTGGAAAATAGTTTCAGCGCATGTGAGTTTGATCGATAACCCCTAAATTGGATATGTCACGATGATCACTAACGGTCTATTTCATATTGCTGTAAAGACAAATGATTTAGAGGCAACAAAGGATTTTTATTCAAAAGTTCTGGGATTAATTGAGATATTTAGACCGGACTTTGGTTTTCCAGGCGCTTGGTTAGCTGCACCGATTCCTGGAGGACAAGCTATTTTACATTGTTATGCAGGCGGGCCTGCGTTAGGAGCCGACGGGACTACTCCCCTTGGAACAGCGGCTATTGATCATATTTCTTTTTCTTGTTCGGGTTATCATGAATATCGGAATCGTTTTATTGAAATGGATTTGCCGTTTCGTGAATTTTTAGTTCCTAATACATCGATTTGGCAATTATTTATTTACGATCCAAGCGGGGTCCAGTTAGAGTTAACATTTGAGGGCAAAATCGAAAAAGGACCTCTTCCAGATATGTCGGATAGTAGGCGATACGTTGCAGGATCCAGTTTTTTTATTCCAACTGTTTTTCAAAAGTAGCAAATTCGCTAAGTTATTTGCTAATTAAAATTGTTTCAATAAATTGAGCGATGTATTTTAAGAATATTCTCATAAAAAGATAGCGATCTTTTTCACCAATAGTTGTTGCACTGAAATTATTCTATAAGCAACATGGGCGCTGCAGATTGTTGTTTATTCTGAGAAGCTATTTAGCATCTTGCACAGCTTGTATAGCCATCAGTTGAATGAGTTTCGCACGATAGCTTGCATCAGCAAAAAAATCAGAATTCAACCCATCTGAGGAGATAACGATTGTTTCAAGCTCAGATGCTGAGAAGTTTTTACTCAGGACTGCTTCCATACTGGGAACTCTAAAAACTGAGGGCCCCGCTCCAGTAACGGCAACACGAACCAAATTAATCTGTTGAGCAATAAAAACTCCTACAACAGCATAGCGAGAAGCAGGGTGTTTGAATTTTGCATAAGCAGATTTAATTGGTGCCTTAAAACGGATTGCTTGTATTAACTCATTTTCCTCTAGGGCTGTTTCAAACATCCCTAAGAAAAAATCATCAGCAAGAATTTCTCGTTGATTTGTAATGATTGTTGCATTTAATGCGAGTAAAGCTGCAGGATAATCTGCTGATGGATCGTTATTTGCTACAGACCCACCAATAGTTCCCATATTTCGTACCATTCGATCTGCAATAAGGCCTGCAAGTTGGGAAAGGCCAGGTATTATATTTCGAACGTCGTTAGATGAAGCAACCTCAGCGTGTCTCGTCATTGCACCAATAGTCAGAGTTGTACCATCAACATGGATGCCTCTTAATTCTGGAATTGCATCTAGATTTATCAAATGAGAAGGTTTATCAAGTCGGAGTTTCATAACTCCAACAAGGCTCTGTCCCCCTGCCAAAAATTTAGTATCAGCGTGGTTTGATTTGGTAGCTACAGTTTCAGCTACCGTCTTCTTTTGATGAAATGAAAAGGGGTACATAGATATCTCAGGATAAATTTAGATAGTTAGGGATTCATAAGCCGTGATGCTTCATGAACAGCATGGACGATATTATGGTAACCCGTACAACGGCAAAGATTGCCATCGAGTTGTTCCCGGATTTCATCTTTTGTTGGATGGGGAATTTTATTTACTAGATCTATAGCGCTCATAATCATTCCCGGCGTGCAGTAACCGCATTGCAAACCATGGTGTACTTTAAATGCTTCTTGCATAGGGTGTAAGTTACCATCTTTCGCTATTCCTTCGATAGTAGTAATTTGTGCACCTTGGGCTTGAACTGCCAGGATACTGCAGCTTTTGATTGCTCGCCCATTTAAATGCACTGTGCAAGCACCACATTGCGCAGTATCACAGCCAATGTGAGTGCCAGTTAGGCGACAAACATCCCGAATAAATGTTACCAAAAGAGTTCTCTCTTCGATTTCATGTTGTACTGGTAAGCCATTAATCGACATTGAAACGGTAGTGCTCAAAATAATCTCCTTGGATTAAATCTAATTAACTTTTATTCTAACTCAAGACTTTAATTTCTTTTTGAAAGATATCCAAGCATTGGCCTTTGACAACATTAAATATCTCTGAGGTCAAAGTATTTGTCTGTCTTGGCCTTGGTGCGGTGAAAGCAATTTCTTGAGCAACTCTAGTTGGTCGACGGGTAAGCATCAAAATATGGTCAGCTAGGTATACCGCCTCATCAAGATCATGTGAAACTAAAATCATCGTTGTTTTAGTAGTTTCAAAGATGGCTTGAAGCTTGTCGCGCATAAAAAGTGTCATTTCATAATCTAGTGCAGAAAAGGGCTCATCTAAAAAAAGCACTTCTGGGTATGGTGCAAGTGCTCGCATGATTGAAATAAGTTGTTGCTGTCCACCAGAAAGTTCATAGGGATAGCGGTTTAAATCAAAGCGAACATCAAAGGATTGAATCAGTTCTTGGGTTCTTGCTTCGATATCTGCAGATGATTTTTTTGCAATTTGAAGCGGATACTTAATATTATCAATAGCTTTTTTCCAAGGGAAAAGAGCATCCCGATAGTTTTGAAACACATAGCCAATTACTGTTTTTTCTAAGGTTTTGCCGTC
>Ga0214921_10002204_pt1 | contig 32060 bp, 29 predicted proteins | sample LL1505_MetaG_FD_177992 | JGI IMG/M metagenome (GOLD analysis project Ga0214921, IMG submission 177992) | Freshwater microbial communities from Lake Lanier, Atlanta, Georgia, United States - LL-1505 | ecosystem: Environmental > Aquatic > Freshwater > Lake | place: USA: Georgia | collected... | reverse complement strand
CACCCTGTCACGGGTAATGGTGACGAACGGTGGAAGTAAGTCGACGCTGTGGAAGCAAATACACAGCGAGGTGTTGGGGATGGAACTGCACCCCGTCGTCGATCACCCCGGAGCGTCGCTCGGTGCGGCCGTCATCGCCGCGATCGGAATCGGTTCGCTGGGTGGCTGGGAGGACTCGAAGAGATTCCTCGCGCTCGACAAGGCAATCGTCCCGAACTCGGTCAACGTCTCGACCTACAACGACGCCTATGCCGAATGGCGTGAACTCGGCGCGGCCGTCACTCCCATTTCCCACTCGATGTCAAGGAGAACTGCGTGACCATCAAAACCGTTGTTGTGACCGGCGCGGGGTCGGGAATCGGGCAGACGATTGCCACGGTTCTTGCCGAGCGCGGCTGGCAGGTGGTCGTCACCGACATCAATGTCGACGCGGCGAAGGCGGCGAGCGAGAAACTCAGCACCGCCGGCGGCCAGTCCCACGAATTCGCGCGTCTGAATGTGAGCGACCCCGACGACGCGGCCTCTGTCGCCAACGACATCGCCGACCGAATCGGCCTGCACGCCTGGGTCAGTAACGCCGGGATTTCGTTCATGGAGAAATTCCTCGACATGCCCATCGACAAGGTCACCAAGACCTTCGAGGTCAACCTTCTCGGAGCGTACGTCTGCGGCCAAGCCGCGGCACGCGCGATGGTGCGAACGGGTGTTGAGGGAACCATCGTCAACACTGCGTCAATGGCGGGCAAGCAAGGCCGAGTCCCGTATCTCGCCGACTATGTCGCGTCAAAGTTTGGGGTCGTCGGGTTGACCCAGGCGATGGCATTCGAATTGGCAGAACACCAGATCACCGTCAACGCCGTGTGCCCCGGATTCGTCGAGACCCCGATGCAGGAACGGGAACTCGCCTGGGAGGCAAGCCTGCGCGGCATAACCGCCGACGACGTCAAGCAGGGCTGGATTGCTGACACGCCACTTGGGCGACTGCAACAACCCAAAGACGTCGCCGGAGTCGTGGCGTTCTTGCTCTCGGACGACGCGCGATTCATGACCGGCGAATCCATCGCGGTCAACGGCGGCGCCTACATGGACTGAACGTCCACAGATTTCCATCACCGACACTCAACTGAATAAACCACCACCAACAAAGGAAAGGAAGGCAATCATGTCTTTCACCACAAAAGCGAGACGGCTCCTTGCCGGACTTGCAGCACTCAGCCTGGGCGCCGTTGCCCTCGCCGGGTGTGCACCAGCAACCACCGACGCCGGGTCAGGGACCACCGACCCGACGAGCACATCAGGAACAGTTCGTATCCTCATGGAGGACGTTCCCGACAGCGACATCGTCATTTCGCTCCTGCCCGACTTCAACGCGGTTTACCCCGACATTGACGTGCAGATCGAAAAGCTCCCTTACGACCAGATGAAGGACAAATTGGTTGCTTCGTTCCAGGCTCCCGAAGCAGCGTATGACCTCATCGTTATTGACAACTCGTGGGTGAACGACTTCGTCGCCGCAGGATTCATCCAGCCGATGGACGCTCAGATCGACGCTGTTGCCGACTACGACGCAGCAGACTTCTTCACGTCGCTGACCGACATCACCACGGTCGACGGAGTCCGTTACGGCGTTCCGTTCTACAACTACGCACTCGGATACATCTACAACACCGACATGGTGTCTGCTGACCAGGTCCCGACGTCGTTGGACGAACTGGTGTCGCTCTCGGCATCCCTCACCAAGCCCGATCGTGCCGGATTGGCGATGCAGCCCCAGACGGGTTACAAGATCATGGAGGAGTGGACCAACTTCCTGTACTCCGCCGGTGGTTCGATCTATGGCGCGGACGGCAAGGCCAACCTGAACACCCCGGAAGCCAAAGCGGCTCTCGAGGCGTATATCGAGCTCTACAACAACTCGGCACCGAAGGACAGCCTCAACTGGGCCTTCGATGACGCGTTCCGTTCGGTCTCGAGTGGTGGATCAGCGGCCATGGTTTCCTACAACTGGAACCTCGCCGCGCTGAACCAGCCCGATTCGGGTCCGTACGCGGGCAAGTTCAAGCTCGCTGTGATGCCCGGCGGAAAGTCGGCGCTCGGTTCGTGGACGTGGGCGTTGCCCGTGAACTCGGCCGCACCGGATGCCGCATGGACATTCGCCTCATGGCTCACCTCAAAGCCAGTTGACGTCCAGCGCGTCATTCTCGGTGGCGCCGCCATCCGTCAAAGCACCATGACCGACCCCACGGTACTCAGCGAAGGTTTCGGCGCTGACTACTACGCGGCAGTCACGGAAATCTTGGCAAACGCAGCCCCTCTCACCCAGGGACTGATGGGCGACGAGATGATCACTGCTGTCGGTGAAGCACTGAACGCAGCAGTTTCTGGCACTATGACGGTGGACGAGGCGTTGGCTCAGGCTAACGACGCCATCAACACCATCCAAAGCCGATAACTGAGTAACCGAACCCACCGCAACAGTCGATCGTCAGAAGAAAGGAGTCCATCGTGAAGTTTCAGAACGCGATGATGACCCCGCTTCTCTCGGTCATGGCTGTTGCGGTGGGTTTTCCACTTCTGTACAGCCTCTGGCTCGGGTTCACGAGCTATCAACTGGTGAGCGGCGGTGTCGCCGACTTCGTCGGCCTCGACAACTACATTCGCATCCTGTCCGACGGCGACTATTGGACATCGCTGTCCGCGACCGCGACCTACGTCTTCCTCTCGGTCACTTTCGAACTCATCATCGGGCTGACGCTGGCGCTCGCGCTTCAGAGCCAAAAGTGGTTCAAGAACTTCACTCGATCGTTCCTGCTCGCGCCGATGTTCATTACGCCGATTGCGGTCGGGCTTATGTTCCGGTTCTTCCTCAACGACCAACTCGGCGCGATTCCGTTTTACCTCGACAAGGTCGGAATGTCCTACGACTTCTTCGGTTCGGGCAAGGCTCTTGTCAGCCTTGCGTTCATCGACGTCTGGCAGTGGACGCCGTTCATGGTGCTGCTGTTGTTGGCGGGCCTCGAATCAATCCCGAAACAACCCATCGAAGCGGCCCGAGTCGACGGCGCGAATCGGTTTTACATCTTCCGCCGGGTGACCCTGCCGATGCTGTCGCCGATTCTTATCGTCGCGGTTTTGCTGCGCGGTCTCGACGCCCTGAAGGTCTTCGAATACGTCTATGCGACGACTCGCGGTGGTCCCGGGATCGAAACGAAGACCATCCAATACCTGACGTACCAAACCGGAATTTCTTATTACCGCCTCGCTGAGGCGAGCGCGATGGCGTTCATCCTCCTCGTTATCGTCTTGGGTATCATCATTCTTCTGTTCCGCCGACTCGAGCGGGTGAACGTGCGATGAGCCGATTCAAACTAATCGACGCATCGCGAATCCTCGTGTTGGCCGTCGCCGTTGTGGCGGTTGCACTGCCGTTGTTGTGGGTCGCGCTGGCGACGTTCAAGACTCCTGCCGACCTCAACCAGCCGGGAATCATTGGCTTCACGCCGACGATGGCCAACTGGACCGAAGTGTTGTCATCGGACATCTTCGCCGCGGTCGGTCGAAGTGTCCTCGTCGCCACCGTCACCGTGGCGATCGCGGTTGTGGTCGGGTCGATGGGCGCGTATTCCATCGCACGATTCAGCACAGGGGGCTCATTGTCGCGGTTCGGAATCCTCGCGGCTCAAGTGCTTCCGCCAGCAGTTCTCGTGTTTCCGTTCCTCAGTGTTGCGTACATTCTGCGCCTCAACGGCACTCTCGTGCCCATCATCTTTTCGCACCTCAGCTTCGTCGTTCCCGTCGTGACGTGGTTCCTCATCGGGTTCTTCGCGGCCGTGCCGAAAGAAATCGAAGAGCAAGCGCGGGTGGACGGCTTCGGACGATTCGACACGTTCCGACTCGTCGTTCTACCCCAGGTCTTGCCAGGAATAGGAGCGGCCGCCATTTTCGGCTTCACGTTGTCGTGGAACGACATGTTCTACGGGCTCATCTTGTCTCCCAGCAACTCGACGATTCTGCCCGTCGCGATTGCGGGATTCAACACTTTCCGCGGTGTCGAGCTGGGGCCGATGGCGGTGGCGATTCTCATCGCAATCATCCCCGTGGTGATCGCAAGTTTCTTCGTGCAAAAGCGACTGGTTCAAGGAATCAGTGGCGGAGCCGTCAAGGGATAAGGACAGGAACAGAAACATGGCACGCGTAACGTTCGACAACGTCGTCAAAAAGTACGGCGACACCACTGTTGTCAAAGGGCTCGACCTCGAACTCCCCGATGGGGCGTTCACGGTTCTCGTCGGGCCATCCGGGTGCGGAAAGACCACGACGCTTCGCATGATTGCGGGCCTCGAGCCCGTCACGTCGGGTTCGATTCGGATTGGCGACAAAGACGTCACCAAACTTGAACCCAAAGACCGCGACATCGCGATGGTGTTCCAGAACTACGCGCTGTATCCGCATCTCACGGTTCGCGAGAACCTCGCGTTCCCATTGCGGGCGATTCGTGTCAAAAGGGCCGAGGCTCTAGCCCGCGCCGAGGCCGTCGCCGCAACGATGGGGTTGTCCGAACTCCTCGACCGCAAGCCCAAGGACTTGTCGGGCGGGCAGCAACAACGTGTCGCGATCGGTCGCGCCATCATTCGAGAACCCTCCGTGTTCTTGTTCGACGAACCTCTCAGCAACCTCGACGCGAAGTTGCGCGTCGAAATGCGAACTGAGTTGCTTCAACTGCAGCGCCGGCTTGGAATCACCTCGCTTTTCGTGACGCACGATCAAGAAGAAGCAATGACGCTCTCTGACTTCATCGTGGTCATGCGTGATGGCGAGATTGCTCAGCAGGGCAAGCCCAAAGACGTCTACGACAAGCCGAACAACACGTTCGTCGCGTCGTTCGTCGGAAGCCCGAAGATGAATCTTCTCGAAGGAACGTTCTCGACCGGAAAGTTCGTGTCGGAATCGGGGCTGACGCTGGCGGTTTCCGGTGTACCTGCGGGAAAGAAAATTCTGGGGGTGCGCCCGGACGACATTGTTCTCGAAGTCGGAGGAAAATCAGCGAGTCGCGGGCGCATCGGCGTAATTGAACTTCTGGGACCACGTGCGATTGTCCAGGTAGAGGCCTCGGGACAATCGTTGACGGCAGTCGTTGAAGCGTCACGCATGGACGGCATTGTCGAAGGTGCCGAGGTCGGCGTCAGTGTTCGCGCAGGGTCACATCACCTATTCGACAGCGTGACGGGGCTTCGGATCTAGATGGCGGCTAGTTCTCGGCGCAGGTAATCCTCGACCTCCGGGACGAGCGACCACGGAACAAGCGCGGGAAGCTTGGGGGCAATTCCGACGCCCGACGAGGTTCGACGCAGCCGTCGATCGATGAACGGCACGACATCACGCAGGAACCAGGCAACCGTCTCGCTCAACGGACGATCGGCCGCGAAACTCGGTTCGTAATCGCTCGGCGAGTAACGGGCAGTTGTATCCAACAATTCGGCAGCAGCGTTCGCGATTTGGGCATGCCCGATCTCAGAGAAGTGGACCATGTCGCGGTGCCAGAACTCGAGGTGCTCAAGCTCGCTCATCCCGTATACGTCGATGACGGGGAATCCCAAGTCCGCGGCAACCCGGTCGATCATTCGAGACATTCGTTCGGCGTTGGGGCGAACTGGTCCGAAGAATCGCAAGTGGCAGGGATTGATGGTGTTCGCGACGACAACGTGGATGCCCGCGATCTTGAGACGCTGAAGTCCCGACCGGAAGATGCGTTCGAGGCGCTCAACCGTTTCGGCGTTGCTAAAGAAGTTGTTACTGCCCGCAAGGATTGTGACGAGGTCGGGACGCAACGCTATTGCGTGCTCGAGCTGGTCCTCCATGATGTCCTCGAGCTTGCACCCGCGAATCGCGATGTTCGCGTATTCGAACGTATCCCCGCGGTCGGCGGCGTCTGTTGCGAGCAGGTGTGCAAGTCGGTCGGTCCACCCGCTTCCGACCCGATGCGAGAGGAAGAAACGGTCGCCCATTCCCTCCGACAGCGAATCCCCGATTGCCACATACGAGCGAATGTTCACGATTACAGAGTGACAACGTTCGTCCCGAACCCGCTGAGTTTCGCGTGAATGGCGAGTGAACGAATTGTGAAGATTCCCCTCGACTTTTGCGCGCCTACAATTGTGTTGTGACTAAATCTCGCAACGGAGAGCGTCAGCAGTGCAACCGATTTCTGCGGCTGGCGCGATGAAGGGGTATTCCCGCGTCGAAGGTTCATTGAACCGGTTGCGAACCGTCGATATCGACCGGCTCAGTCGCCTTCCCAAGTCTGTAACTGTTGTCAGTTCTGACGAATTTGGCCCCCTCGTTATCTCGATCGCCGACGCGACGGTTTTTTCCGACGGGTCAGTGCGTGCGAAAGGCCGATGGTTCATTAGCGCGCGATTCGGTCTGCTCGCACCGCGTAACCCTTCGACCGTCGTCGTGAGTGTCGACACCGAGTGTGCGGTGGTGGTGAACCGGAGAGTCACTCAGCGAGATTTGCTCGAAATGGTAGGTCCTCGCTTGGCTACTTTGGGTCGAACGCGCCCAGGAACACCGGCACTTGTTCCAACCACCCGCTATCCATTGACGCAGACATTGGAAATTTGTTCGCTTACCTCTGCAGGTGTCATTCTTGACCAAGGCGCTGCACGTTCGATGCCCTCAGCTCTGTTCGCGCGACTTCCCGTTGCCGACGACCGCGACGGTCAAAAACGTCGGTTTGCTGAACTTTTCCGGGCAAACGGCCTAAGCCAGGCGACGTCCGTTTATCTCGAAAGCGGCACGCTCGCCGCCTTGCCGGGAGACGCTCCATCAATTGTCGATGTTCGGTTGAGTTACGAACAGTCCGGTTCACAACTGGTTGCGGCGACGCAGTTTACTCGCGGCGACATAGCTCGTCTGGGGATGCTCGTTGCCGGGGCACGCGAACTCATTCTCGAAACTGAAGACTTGCGTCCATTTGCCCGCTTCACATTGCCGCGGACATCCGTTTCCGTGGCGAGTCCGCCAAAGCGATTCCGTCGTAACCCATTGCGGAGAACAGCAACAACCCGGTTCGAGATGGACGATGCGTTGCGCACGGGCGCGAAACTGCCGACCGGCGTGGAAGTTCTTTCTCGACCAGACCACGAGGTTCTGGACTCCCCGATAGGCGGGCATCGCGTTTACGTGGACGGCAAATGGAGGGCTCAAGAAGACAATGTCCTTGTCCAACATTCGCTCGGGCCTTGGGTGCTTGCGGTCCGAAACGCGATCGTCGCGCCAAATGGTTCGGTGATGTTGGAAGACGGGACCCAGTTGGGTGGCGAGTATTTCGGCGAGGTTCCCAACGCCCCACAAATGGACGGTTGGATCGTTGATGAAATGGCGCGGCCATCGGGACTCGGGCTAACCCAATTCAAGGCGTTCGGACATGGACTTTTGCAAGTCGCTCCTCGAGTTGATGCGCTGATGCAATACGACCCGACGATGGATTTTCTGATCCCCGATTTCGCGTGGGACGATTCACTTCTGCTTAAACGCGTGGGGGTTGATCGACAACGGATCCGACGAGTCTCGCGGGCGAATCATCACCATCTTGTGCGTGTTCCCGAACTGATTGTGTCGACCCACCTTCACCCTGAACGGAACACCGCACGCTCGGATCCGATTTGGCAATCTGACTTCGTGTCACGGTTCGTCGGGACCGCAGCGGAGTCGCCGTCACGGCGGATTTACTTCGGTCGACAAGATGCGTCGGGGGACCGCGGGGGATGTCTCAACCGCTCCGTGTTGTCCGACATAGCAGAAGAATTCGGCTACGAAACGGTTTATCCCGAGCTGTTGTCCTTCGACGAACAGGTCGAACTAGTCTCGTCAACAATAGATTTGTTTGGCGAGCGCGGTAGCGCACTCAATTGGTCGTTGTACATGCCCTCGGGGTCTCGCACCATTTTGGTCAACGGCCGGGCACCGAACAGCAAACGCCGCCATATGTCTATCCAAAATCCCGTGCTCGCCGCGCGCGGTTCGCGCTATTTCGAACTCAACGTGAATCGGGCTGGCCAGCACTCACATTTTGAGGTCGATCCGCGCGCATTACGAATGGCGATGGAGACGCTTCCATGACTTTTCAAAGCGTCAGTATCGTCGCCGTCTCAGCACAGTACGTGTGGGATGTGATTGAGTCAGTGATCCGTTCCGGCTGCGATCCGGTGTGCGTTGACAATGTCGGCGGTGCGGATCTTGCCCTTCCCAACCTCACGGAGGAATCGTCCGTTTCGGATCGTTCCGTCGCGTTTGTGATTGGCACAGGCTACTCTGAAGCCCGTCGAGCAACTGCAATTGCGGTACATGCGGCAGGGTGGACCAACCCCGTCTCTCTCGTCGACAAGACCTCGACACTCGCGGGTAGCGCTACGTTGGCTCACGGTGCATATGTGAATGCGGGCGTCGTGGTGGGTGCGCTGACTCGACTCGGGTGTTTCGTGAATATCAATCGCGCAGCGTCAATCGGGCACCACACAGTAATCGGCGACTTCGCTCACGTTGGGCCGGGGGCGACCCTTGCCGGTGAAATCACAATCGGTGCTGGTGCCTTTATCGGCGCTGGCGCGGTTGTACTTCCTCGTCTGTCAATCGGTGAGGGTGCCATCGTCGGCGCGGGTGCCGTGGTGGTGAAAGACGTTCCGCCTTTCACCACTGTGATCGGAAGTCCAGCGAGAGTGCTCAAGATAGCTGAGGAGTGGGAGACGACATGCCCGTATTGCGAGACGAACTAGCGAAACCAGTCCCGATTGTCCTCGCGCCGACCGGGATGATTCCGACGAAAGCGATGACGCCCCACGTCCCGATAACACCCTCCGAGATTGCCGACGATGTGTCAGGGGCGGTTGCACTCGGTATTTCCGCTGTACACATTCACGCCCGTGACGACGACGGCGCACCGACGTGGCAACGAGACGTATATGCCGACATCATCACCCGCATTCGTGAACGCCACCCCGACCTCGTCATCAACGTTTCGACGTCGGGTCGGAACTTCGCCGAACTCGAAAAACGGGCGGATGTTCTCGCACTCGACGGGGACCTCAAGCCTGACGTCGCGTCGCTCACGATGTCGTCACTGAACTTCCTCGACGGCCCGTCGGTCAATGATCCAAAGACAATCCGAGCACTTGCGACGATTATGCGCGACAGGGAAATCGTTCCCGAACTCGAAATCTTTGATTTGGGAATGATCAACTTTGCACACGTCCTTCAACGCGAAGGGATTCTCGTCGGTGAGTTTCCGACGAACATCTTCCTCGGTAACATCGCGGGGATTCAAGCGACGCCCGCGGAACTCGGTCTGGCGGTTGACCGGCTTCCTGCCTCAGCGCAATGGAACGGCGCAGGTTTAGGGGACGCACAAACGTCGGCGACGATGATGGCGCTGGCCGCCGGTGGTGGCGTTCGAGTCGGCCTTGAGGACGGAATCTTCCTCGATCATCGCCGCGAGCAGTTGGCAACGAACGCGCACCTCGTCGAACGAGTTCACCAGTCAATGCAGTTGCTAGGACGCAGAGTCATGACGCCGGCGGAATACCGGGTCACGGTTCTCGGTCGCTAGTTCGCGACGTCGAACGACGTCACGCTGTCGACAATGAGTTCGATGTCGATCGAGGTTAGATTTGCGTGCATCGGTAATCGAACGATTCGCGATGAAAACGACATCGCGTTCTGGCCAGAGTCGAACATCCGTCCGAATCGCACGCCCGCATCCGATGAGTGCAGTGGCTGGAAGTGCGTCGCTGATGGGACGCCACGCGCAGCGAGATGGTCGATGAAGGCACGTTGTCTCGACGGGTCGGGCATCAACACATAAAAGAGGTGAGCGGTGTGATTGTTTCCCGGTCCGGGGTCCATTAACTCGACGCCGCTGTTCTTCGCCCAATCGGTCAGTCCGTCATTGAGTGAACCCCAGGCAGACATTCGTCGGTCATGAATGATGTCGTAATCAGCGAGTTGTGCATCCAGCATTGCGCCTTGGACGTCACTGGGTAGATAACTCGACCCGAGGTCAACCCAGGAGTAACGGTCGACCTCACCGCGCAGGAATCGGTGACGGTCTGTTCCCTTCTCGCGCACGATTTTCGCGCGTTCGATATAAGCGGGATTGTTGATCACGAGCGCTCCACCTTCGCCACACGAAATGTTCTTGGTGGCGTGAAAGGAATGCAATACGAAATCGCCACAACGCCCGATTGGTTTACCGTCTGCATCTCCACCGAGCGCGTGACAGTTGTCTTCAATCACGATCAAGTCGTTCGCGTCGGCGATTCGACGAATGGAACTGGTGTCTGCGATGACTCCTGCGTAATTCACAAACGTCAGGCCGCGGGTATTGGGCGTAATCGCTGCCTCTGCGTGAGTGACGTCGATGTTCCCCGTGCGCGGATCTACATCGACGAACACCGGTGTTGCGCCCCGAAGCACGACCGAAAGCCCGGCGGACGGGAACTGGTAGGACGGCACAATCACTTCGTCACCTGGTCCAAAATCGGCAAGTATTCCAGCCAGTTCTGCAGCGTCCGTTCCCGATGACACGATCGCAACGTGGGCCGCATCGAGCATGTCACTGAGCCGTTTGGCGGCGGAGAGTGTGAATGGCCCGTCACCCCATGTGTGGCCGGACTCTATGGCTCGCCGAACCGCATCAATCTCGTTAGATGCGATATGGGGGTGTGTAAATCGAAGGGACATCGATTCCTATTCTTCCACGTAAACAAAGAAAATGACGGGCAATCTCTAAATGGGGCGAACGCCCCCTCGCCTAGAATTGTCGGGTGAGCCCCACCCAACGCCCAGCTATCGCCGTTCTCGACATCGGTTCGGGCAACGACCAGTCGTTCGTGGACGCGCTCGAGGCTGCCGGCGTGACCGCGACCATCACGCGCGACCGCGACCTCGTTGCGAACGCGGACGGGCTCGTGGTCATCGGCGATGGCGAGTTCGCCCAGGCAATGGAGCAACTTCGTGCGGTCCGCGGCGACGAACTCGTCGAACGACGTCTCGCTGGGGGCCGACCGGTCCTCGGTATCGGAGTCGGCATGCAGATCCTGTTTGATGGCGCTATTGCGGGCGAAATCGACACCGAGGGGCTCGCCCAGTGGCCCGGTGTGGTCACCGAATTGGATGCCCCGACACTGCCGCATGTCGGCTGGAGCGAAGTTGAGGCAGCACCTGATTCAGCGCTTTTTGCCGGTATTGAAGGGGAACAGTTCCATTTCTCACACTCGCATGCGGCAACAGAGTGGACTCTTGAAGCGTATGGAGCGTTCGCGCCGCCGCGCGTGACCTATGCGACTCACGGCGAACGATTCATCGCCGCGGTCGAAAACGGACCATTGACTGCCACGCAGTTTCACCCAGAGAATTCCGGCGAGGCAGGGCTGAACCTCTTGCGCAACTGGATCAACTCGCTCTAAACGAAAACCAACATGTCGAAACTCATCCTTCTACCCGCTGTGGACGTCGCCGACGGCCAGGCGGTGCGGTTAACGCGAGGCGTGGTCGGTTCCGAAACGACCCACGGCGACCCGCTCGAGGTCGCCCGGGACTTCGTCGACCAGGGTGCTGAGTGGCTGCACCTTGTCGATCTCGACGCGGCTTTCGGTCGCGGCGATAACACCGAAGTTTTGCGACGGGTCGTGGGTGAACTCGCAGGGTCGATCAACATTCAACTGTCGGGTGGAATTCGCGACGAGAAATCGCTAGACCGTGCCCTCGCCGCCGGGGTGCGCCGCGTCAATTTGGGAACGGCTGCCCTCGCGAATCTGGATTGGGTGACATCAGCCATCGCCGACCATGGTGACCGCGTCGCCGTCGGACTGGACGTGCGGGGGTCCACACTCGCCGCGCGCGGAACCACGGATGTTGGCGCTGATGTGTTCGAGACGCTGGAACTCTTGGAAACCGCGGGTTGCACGCGCTACATCGTCACCGACGTCGACACCGACGGCGCGATGAGCGGCCCAAACCTTCACCTGTTGGGCGACATTGCACGCCGAAGCCAAGCACCGGTCATTGCATCCGGTGGAATCGCGACGCTCGACGACATCGCCGCGATCCGCGACCTCGTCGGCATCGGTGTCGAAGGCGCAATCCTTGGCAAAGCGCTGTACGCCGGCGCCTTCACCCTACGCGACTCCCTGTCGGTAGCGAACGGGAACTGATTCGGTGGCGGGCGATCATCATTCGGATTCGTCCGGCGTTCCTTGGGAGGGCCGCACGTTTCTCGACAACCCGCACGCGGGGGACAGCGGTGAGACGCCCGCCGATGTTGCAGAGTGCCTGACCGCGTGGCGGGCTGGCACGGGTTCCTTCACGGATCTCGTCGCCGCCTTCGCAGCTAACCGCTTCCTGATCCCGCTCGTCACCCACGCGGGGGAAGACTTCGACGTCGACCATCCCGTCATGGAAGACAAGGTTCAGGAACTGTCCGTCATCACCGTTGCCGGCCCAAGCGGCGAAAAGGTCATTCCGGCGTTCACCTCGGTTGCAGCGATGTCGGTGTGGAACTCAGACGCGCGACCGATCCCAATCGAAGCGCAGCGAGTCGCGCTCGCCGCCGCGAGTGAGCAGACCGATCGCATCGTGGTGAACCCTGGCACCGACTCGATCGTGTTGCGTCGACCAATCGTCTGGTCGATTGCGCAGGGCAACCCGTTCGTCGCTCCGTGGGAGTCAGCCAAGTTTGTCGCGGAAACCCGCAAACTTCTCTCGGGAATCGACGACCTGCTCGAAATCGGGGTTGCGCCAGGCGACCCGAACGCGACCGGGGGCGGACCCGACGTGACTCTGATTCTGGGGTTAATAACCGGTCTCGACGCCAATCAGGTCCGCGCCCTCACCACCGAGGTTCAGGCGCGCGTCTCGGGCAACGAATTGTTCGTCAACCAGGTCGACGCGCTCACGCTCACACTGAGTATGCGAGCTGAATAGTCCAAAATCGTGGCAGCCCGTGCAGCACTTCTTGGAGTAGCGCGCGTACAATTATTTAGAGTGTGATTACGCATTTTCTTGGCGCGGTTTACCCCAAAAAACGCAGGTTTACTGCAAAAGAGTACGCAAATCTGCCCGAAATCGCGGTTAGAATTGCCCCATGGCTTCCGTTGACCCCACCCTCACGACCGTCGTCGCTCCCAGCGTTGACCTCGTCGCTGAGCCCGCGTGGATTGCCCTCAAGGCTGCAGCCACCGCGCTACAGGGTCTGCAAATCAAGAACGGTTCGATTCCAGAAAGCGAAAGCGACGCCGGTGCGAGCAAGTCCGCCACGTTCACATCAGCGCACACAGCAGCGGCCGCGCATGTCGCAACGATCTGCTCATCAATCGAGCAGCTCGCCCCGCATTTCCCTCATGACGCCAGCTATTTGGCGACCGTGATTGCCGACTTTGGTCGCTGGGTCGATGGCGGTTTTGACGAGCCTGATTTCCTCGCCTCCATCCTCGAGTTTGCGCCGGCAGCGCACCGCGTGGCCGGCATCCGTCATCTCGTTGTTTTTCCGATGTATACCCAAAACGGCAGCGCCAATCGGTTCGTCGAGGCGGTGCTGGTCGAGGTTCTCTGGCCTGAATTCATCGCCGAACTCGAGGCCGGCGACTACTCCAACAAGATGCTCGTGCCCCTTCGTTTTCTGGACTTCACGGCCGGTTATGACACCAACTCGGCCGTACTGTTTCCCGAATCGGTCGCAATGAGCTCTGTTCCCTCGTTCACGTGGGGCGCCCTTTTTCAGGATCGCGAGGCCGCCCGGTTCCGCAAGGTGACGCGGGCCGCCGCCGAGATCACTGGTCTCACCATGCCCACGGATGCCGAGGAACTCCTCGACAACCAAGCTCTGACCGAAGAGACCTTCATCATGTGGGATCTCATTCACGACCGCACTCACATGAGTGGAGATCTGCCGTTTGATCCGTTCATGATCAAACAACGCATGCCGTTCTTTTTGTACGGGCTCGAGGAATTGCGTTGCGACCTCACCGCCTTCCGCGAAAGCGTGAAGATCGATCGGGACAGCGCCGCCAGCCCCGAGATGCGTCGGCACGCCAGGCTCGTTCAGTACGCGGTCATCTTCGATCGAATCTTCCGTTTCTCGATGACGGGGTCGCGCGTTCGCAACTACGACGCGGTTGCCGGGCAGATGCTTTTTGCATGGATGCACCAACACAAGGTGCTGCACTGGACCGATAACAAGCTCTCGATTGACTGGGCCGAAGTGCCGGATGTGGTTGTGGCTCTCGGCGACGCGATCGACGAACTTTACTGGCGTTCGATTGATCGCCCCAAGATTTCGCACTGGCTTGCCGCCTATGACCTGGTCGCTAGCACTCTTACGCCGCACCCCGCCTCCGTCTGGGCGAAGGGTGCCGACGCGCTTCCGGTCACCGGGGCGCCTGGTGAATTGACCGACCAACTGCTGGATGACGAATTTCCGCTGTCGATGTTCTACGAGGCACTTGAGCGCAAAATGTCGCCGGTGATTGAGTCGACCGTCGGCATCCGCGCCTAGAGTTGAGGCATGGACAAACTGCACGACACCGCGTGGCGCGGATTCGCATCCGACAACTATGCCGGGGTGCATCCCGAGGTGCTCGACGCGCTTGCCGTTGTCAACGGCGGTCACCAGATTGCCTATGGCGAAGACCAATACTCCGAGCATCTCGGCGTTGTGATGGCGAAACACTTTGGCGACGGAATCGAAGTGTTCCCAGTCTTCAACGGCACGGGCGCAAACGTTCTAAGTCTGCAGTCAATGATTCCGCGCTGGGGTGGGGTCATTTGTACGGGAACCGCCCACGTAAACAATGACGAGTCCACCGCTCCCGAAGCCGTAGGCGGGTTCAAGTTGTTGACCGTTCCGGCGTTCCAGGGCAAGCTAACTCCCGCACTCATTGACGAGCAGGCGTATGGCTTCGGCGACGAACACCGCGCCCAAGCTCTCGCGGTCACCATTACTCAATCCAGTGAGCTGGGAACCATTTACACTCCGGACGAGGTCTCGGCCGTCACCGCTCACGCACACTCACTGGGCATGACCGTGCACCTTGATGGCGCGCGCATCTCGAACGCGGCGGCCGCCCTCGGCGTTCCATTTAGCGCGTTCACCCGGGATGCCGGCGTCGACATCGTGAGTTTCGGTGGAACCAAGAATGGCTTGATGGGCGCCGAAGCAATTGTGGTCTTGAACCCCGAAGCCGTGAACGGGTTGATTTACCTGCGCAAGATGAACATGCAACTCGCGTCGAAGATGCGTTTCGTGTCAGCCCAACTCATTGCCCTTCTCGAGGGCGACTTGTGGTTGCGCTCGGCGTCTCACGCCAACGCGATGGCCACTCGCTTGCGCGCCGCCCTTGAAGGAGTGACGGGCGTCAACTTCACCCAGCCGACTCAGGCCAACGGAGTCTTCACGACGCTTCCCCCGGGTGTCGCCGATGAGCTCCGCAAAGAGTTCAGGTTCTACGACTGGAACCCCGCCACCGGCGAAGTGCGCTGGATGTGCGCGTGGGACACCACCGAGGACGACGTCGATAATTTCGCGGCAGCTGTTCGTCGCCTCGTCTAGGGCTCAATTCATGCACAGCGAAGACGTCGACGTTGCCATTATTGGCGGCGGGCACAACGGTCTTGTTGCGGCGGCATATTTGGCCAAAGCGGGAAAATCGGTCGTTGTACTCGAGCAGCACGATGTGCTCGGCGGGGCTGCGATATCAGCACAGGCATTCGATGGCATCGATGCGAAACTGTCGCGATACTCCTACCTCGTAAGCCTGCTTCCGAAACGCATCATCAATGACCTCGGTCTCGATGTCGAGACAGCCCCTCGACGTTATGGGTCGTTCACTCCCGCACCAGACGGCAAGGCTGGGTTGCTGATCGACGAGATGGATGCCGAAGCGACCGCACGGTCGTTCGAATCAATCGGTGCGGCGAGCGACTTCGATGCGTGGAACGTTTTTTATGCAAAAACCGAGACCATCGCACAACGACTGTTCCCCACGGTTCTGGAACCCCTGAAAACCGAATCGGAAGTCCGGCAATTACTCGGACCCGAATTGTGGAACGCGTTCTTTGCGCGGCCCATCGGCGAAACGATTGCCGATTCGATTGAGTCTGATCTCGTGCGTGGCGCGGTGATGACAGACGCACTCATCGGGACATTCGCCTCTAATAACGATGCAGAGCTCGACGCCAACAAGTGTTTTCTGTACCACGTGATTGGAAACGAAACCGGTGAGTGGAACATCCCCGTGGGCGGGATGGGTTCAGTAACAGCGTCGATGGCGGCGCGTGCGCGGGAGCTCGGTGCCGAACTGAAGTCGGGTTGCGAAGTGCTGTCCATCGGTGATTTAGATAGTGGCACCGCAACCGATAGCCCCATTCGAACCATTACCTACCGACAGGACGGTGAGACCCGCTCGGTATCTGCGCGATTCGTGCTGGCCAATGTTGCCCGTCCAGTCCTCGAATCACTGCGCGGGCGATCCTCAGCTCACACCATCGAAGGCGCTCAGGTGAAAGTCAACATGTTGCTGAAGCGGCTGCCGAAACTGAAAACAGAAACCGATCCCGTCGCCGCGTTCGGCGGAACGTTCCACATCAACGAAGGTTTCGAACAATTGCAAGTGGCGTTCGAACAGGCGACGCGAGGCGAGATTCCCAACCCGCTGCCGTGCGAGATTTATTGTCACTCGATTACCGACCCGACCATCCTCGGCGAATCTCTGCGCAACTCGGGTGCTCAAACTCTCACGGTCTTTGCCCTCCAGACACCTCATTCGCTTGTGCGAGACAGCGACAACAACGCGATGCGTCAGAAACTCGAATACGCGGTCATCGACTCGATTAATTCGGTGCTGTCTGAGGACATCCGCGATCTGTTGTTGGTGGACGCCCACGGCAAACCCTGCATCGAAACCAAAACAACACTCGATCTCGAGCACGCCCTCGGGTTGCCGGGCGGAAACATCTTCCATGCGCCACTCAGTTGGCCCTTCGTCTCGGACGATTCGCCGCTGTCAACGCCAGCCGAACGATGGGGTGTCGACACGCTCGAGCCGGGCATCTTCTTCTGCGGGTCAACCGCGAGGCGGGGTGGCGCAGTCAGCGGCATCGCTGGCCACAATGCTGCGATGGCTGTGCTCGAATCTGACTAGCGTCACGATTCGCTTGTGTGTGAGCCAACTTAACGAGTTGTGCGGTTTGCCGCGCATCGCTCAACCGCCTAGAAGTGCCGCTGCTGCTGCGCTAGGTTAGGCATTTGCAGATGACTGATTGAAACCGAGGTCATGGTTTCTGCTGATGTCACCGGTTTCGGTCGACTTCAATTCCCCGGAATACCTTTGAGTTTCAATGGAAAACGGCCGCATGTTCGTTTTCCATTACCCTCTGATTAGGTCGTTGTTCCAATCTTTATCCAACGCGGAGGTGTGCATTGTTCAAAAAGATTCTCGTTGCGAACCGAGGCGAAATCGCGATTCGGGCGTTTCGCGCGGCTTTCGAACTCGGCGCCCAAACCGTTGCCGTCTTTGCCTACGAAGACCGTGATTCGACCCACCGTTTCAAGGCCGACGAGGCATATCAGATTGGTGAAATAGGGCACCCTGTTCGTGCCTATCTGTCGATTGACGAGATTATTCGTGTCGCCAAAGAGTCTGGGGCCGACGCGATCTATCCCGGATACGGCTTTCTCAGCGAGAACCCTGACTTCGCTCGTGCCGCAGCGGAAAATGGGCTCACCTTCATCGGTCCCGGTTCGGCCGTTTTGGAGATGGCGGGAAACAAGGTCACGGCAAAAGAGCACGCTATATCGGCTGGCGTGCCAGTACTCGCGTCCTCCGAAGCAACAACCGACATCGATCAGCTCATCGCCTTTGCGGATTCGATTGGGTATCCCGTCTTTGCCAAGGCAGTGGCGGGCGGAGGCGGGCGCGGGATGCGTCGTGTCGAAACCCACGACCAGATGCGCGACGCGCTAGAGGCTGCGATGCGCGAAGCGGAAAGCGGGTTCGGCGACCCCAGAATGTTTGTCGAACAGGCCGTCTTGAGACCACGCCACATCGAAGTTCAGATCCTCGCGGACGCAACCGGTCAGACCCTCCACCTCTTCGAGCGCGACTGTTCAGTTCAACGCAGGCACCAAAAGGTTGTCGAGATTGCCCCCGCGCCAAACCTGGACGACAACGTCCGCCACGCGATGTACCGTGACGCGATTGCCTTCGCACGGTCGATTGGATACGTGAATGCGGGCACCGTTGAATTTCTCCTCGACACCGCCGGTGAACGTGCCGGACAACACGTATTTATCGAGATGAACCCGCGCATTCAGGTCGAGCACACGGTGACGGAAGAAGTCACCGACGTCGACCTGGTGCAATCGCAAATGCGCATCGCAGCGGGCGAGACGCTGGTGGAACTCGGATTGACCCAGGAGACACTTGTGTTGCGGGGGGCGGCTTTGCAGTGTCGAATTACAACCGAGGATCCGAATTCTGGTTTCCGGCCTGATACGGGTCGAATCTCGACTTTTCGATCCCCAGGAGGCGCGGGCCTTCGTCTCGACGGCGGAAGCGTGGCTCAGGGTGCCCGCATCTCTCCGCATTTTGACTCGATGCTCGTCAAAATGACAAGCCGCGGTCGGGATTTCGCAACCGCGGTTGCGCGGGCACGCCGTGGCTTGGCCGAATTCCGCATTCGTGGCGTGACGACCAACATCTCCTTCCTTCAAGCGCTACTAGATGAACCCGCATTTATCGCAGGAGATTTGTCGACCGCGTTCATCGACGAGCGTCCACACCTCATGACGGCGCGCGTCAGTCACGACCGTGGAACCAAACTGCTCACCTATCTCGCTGAGGTCACGGTCAACCAGCCGAACGGGATCGGTGACGGGGTGTACGACCCGACGACCAAGTTGCCAACGGTGGATTTCACTGCGCCCGTCACACACGGGTCACGCGATCGCCTTCGCGAACTCGGTCCGCACAAATTCGCGGCGGAGCTTCGTACGCAAACTCAGTTGGGAGTGACGGACACAACTTTCCGAGACGCTCATCAAAGCCTTCTGGCGACGCGGGTTCGCACCCGTGACCTCACCGCGGTTCTTCCGCATGTGGCCAGACTCACGCCGCAGCTTTTTTCGGTTGAAGCGTGGGGAGGCGCAACCTATGACGTTGCCCTTCGGTTCCTCGGCGAAGACCCCTGGGAACGGCTAGCCGAGATGCGAGAAGCACTCCCCAACATCGCAATTCAAGCCCTTGTGCGTGGTCGAAACACCGTCGGCTACACTCCCTATCCGACTGCCGTGACCGAGGCATTTATTACCGAAGCGACCGCGACGGGTGTCGACATTTTCCGAATTTTCGATGCGCTCAACGACGTTTCCCAGATGCGAGCGGCAATCGACGCAGTGCTTGCGACCAACACGGCCGTGGCAGAAGTGGCGCTCTGCTACAGCGGAGACCTCTTGAACCCGGCGGAAGACACCTACACGCTGGACTATTACCTCAATCTGGCCGAGAAGATCGTCGACTCGGGTGCTCATATTCTCGCCATCAAAGACATGGCCGGTCTTCTTCGAGCCGGAGCCGCACGCACGTTAGTCGAGGCCCTGAGAAGTCGATTCGACCTGCCCGTCCACCTCCACACCCACGACACGGCGGGTGGACAGCTGGCGACCCTCATCGCTGCATCAGAAGCCGGCGCAGATGTGGTCGATGTTGCGAGCGCCCCAATGGCGGGAACGACGAGCCAACCGAGCGCCTCCGCTCTAGTGGCGGCGCTCACCCACACCGAACGAGACACTGGGTTGTCTCTCGATGCGGTTTGTGCGCTTGAACCCTACTGGGAGGCAGTTCGCCTCATGTACAAGCCCTTCGAGTCCGGGCTTTCCGGGCCGACAGGTCGCGTATACCGACACGAGATTCCCGGGGGGCAACTCTCGAACCTTAGGCAACAGGCGATCGCCTTGGGGTTGGCCGACCAATTCGAAAAGGTTGAGGATTGGTACGCGGAAGCGAACAGAATTCTCGGGAGGCCGCCGAAGGTGACTCCGTCATCGAAAGTTGTCGGAGACCTCGCGCTTCAACTCGCGGCGGCTAATGCGGACCCCGCCGACTTCGAAGCCCACCCCGAGCGATACGACATCCCGGATTCCGTTGTCGGTTTTCTGTCCGGAGAGTTGGGGGACCTTCCCGGGGGATGGCCCGAACCCTTTCGGACCAAGGCGTTGAAGGGTCGCACCTTCACGCCGGCGAAAGAGGTTCTCGACGCTGAGGACGCAGCGGCGTTGTTATCGGATTCTCCGACACGTCAGCGAACGCTCAACCGTCTGTTGTTTCCCGGGCCCACGGCACAGTGGGATCGCGACCGAGAGACCTATGGTGACCTCAGCGTGCTCGCGACTCCCGACTATCTATACGGGCTCAAGGTCGGAGTTGAACACGTCATCGAGATGCGAAAAGGTGTCATGATTTTCGTCACGCTTGAAGCAATTGGCGAACCCGATGAAAAGGGAATCCGGAACGTGATGGCAACGCTCAACGGTCAACTTCGACCGCTTCTCATTCGGGACACAAGCATTGCGGTGACAACTGCATCGGCCGAGAAAGCGGACGGAGCAAACCCGCTTCATATCGCCGCTCCTTTTCTTGGAGTCGTCACGCTGCAGGTCGAAGTAGGAGATGTAATTGCGCCCGGCGGCACAGTCGCCACAATCGAAGCCATGAAAATGGAGGCTCCGATTTCATCAGCTCAAGGTGGGCGCGTCGTGCGACTTGTAGTTCCTAAGACACAACAGGTCGAGCAAGGGGACCTTCTCGTCGTTCTCGATTGAGAGCGCCTGGAGGGTTTCGAACAACCGTCCGTCTGATCCGTAGTTAGACGACGGGACCCGTCCACTTTTCGCCCGGTCCAGCACCTAATTCGTCGGGAATTGCCGACGCTTCGCGGAACGCGAGTTGCAACGAGCGCAACCCGTCGCGCAGTGGTCGCGCGTGGTGATCGCCCAATTCAGGGGCGGCAGCGGTCATGAAACCGGCCAGCGCATTGATGAGCATTCGCGCTTCGGCGAGATCCGGCTCGACGTCCTCGGCCAGCCCTACCTTGACGGCGGCGGCGCTCATGAGGTGAACGGCGACCCCCTGCAACACCTCGACGGCGGGGACTTCGGCGATGTCGAGAGCCGCGTCGTGGTCGGCGTTGGGGGAGTCAGGCATGGTCACCTTTCGAGGCGGGATGCGCGAAGTCGCGGTTACTGCTATTCTGATGGAGGTTTCGGGGTAACCCGAACAAGGAAGTGGAGAAATCCCACCTGTCAATCGTAAGATGATTTTCGGGTCGTTGTACTCCGCCGGGCATCCGGCAGCGAAAGGGTGCGTCCCCTCACGGGGTTGAGGTTTCTATGTTTCCTTGGGGCGTTGTCCGCCGCAACCGGATGACCAGTTGCACGCAGCACCAAAGGAGACACATATCACCGATCCGCGAATTAACGAGCGTATCCGCGTTCCCGAGGTCCGACTCATCGGGCCCCTCGGCGAACAGGTTGGCGTCGTCACGCTCGAGGTCGCACAGCGCGTTGCGCGCGAAGCAGATCTCGACCTTGTCGAAGTAGCTCCGGAAGCGAAACCACCCGTTGTCAAAGTTATGGACTTCGGGAAGTTCAAATACGAAGCCGCTCAAAAAGCGAAGGAAGCACGTCGAAACCAGGTACAGACCGTTCTCAAAGAGGTTCGGTTCCGCCTGAAAATCGACACCCACGACTACGAAACCAAGCTCAAGCATGCCCAGACGTTCCTCAAGGGGGGCGACAAGGTCAAAGCCATGATTCAGTTTCGCGGACGTGAACAATCCCGCCCCGAGGCGGGAGTGCGACTCCTCCACAAATTCGCCGAAGCCGTAGCCGAGTTCGGAACTATCGAACACTCTCCGACTGTCGATGGCCGCAACATGACGATGGTGATCGCCCCACTGAAGAACAAGTCCGACGCGAAAGCGGAGTCCGCCAAGGCACAGCCCAAGGCAACGGACGCGGCACCCGCCGCCCCCGAGACACCGCCCACAGCGGAATAGCGAAAGAGAAGAACATGCCGAAGCAGAAGACCCACTCGGGTACGAAGAAGCGCTTCAAGATCACCGGTACCGGCAAGATCAAGAAGCAAGGTGCGGGAATGCGCCACAACCTCGAGGTCAAGTCGAGCGGCGTCAAGCGCAGCCTCAACAAGGACCGAGTCCTCGCCCCCGCCGACCAGAAGGTCATCAAGAAGCTTCTCGGCAAGTAGCCCGAGACCGAATTTAAGGAACTGACATGGCACGTGTAAAAAATGCGGTCAACGCGGCAAAGAAGCGCCGCACAATTCTCGAGCGCGCCGAGGGATACCGCGGGCAGCGCTCACGCCTCTATCGCAAGGCCAAGGAACAGGTTGTTCACTCGCTGAACTACGCCTACCGCGACCGTCGTGCGAAAAAGGGCGAATTCCGCCGCCTCTGGATCCAGCGCATCAACGCGGCTGCCCGCCTCAACGGCATCACCTACAACCGACTCATCCAGGGCCTTGCACTCGCAGGCATCGAGGTTGACCGTCGCATGCTCGCCGACATGGCCGTCAACGACGCCGCCACGTTCGCCACCATTGCGAAGGCCGCCAAGGCTGCACTCCCCAAGGACACGTCGGCACCCAAGGCGTAATTCGTCGCCTGGCTCGTAGTCGAAGTCCCCGTCGAAAGGCGGGGATTTCGCTCATTTCTTAGTCGAAATCCAAGAGATGTCAAACAAACATCCAAGGGATATCAAAGTTTTGTCAAAGTCCCTTTCTCCTAGCGCCCGAGGGATTTATCGTTCAGATATGCCCACCACAGGGCGAGCCGACAAGGAGACAGACAACATGAACAAATGGAGCAAAGGAATCGCGATGGCGGCCGCAGCCGCAGTCATCGGGTTCGGTGGTTTCACTGCCACCACGGCCAACGCCGCGACTGACGAGCAGATTGCGTCGTATCTCACGGACGCCGTCGCAGCACAACTTGGGCTGACCACAACGGACGCTCTTCGCCAGCTCATCGCAGACGCGATGGCAAACAACCTCATTGACCCGACTGTGACCGACGCCGCCGGCGCAGCGGTGGACGGGCTGTCGACACTGACGCCCGAGGAACTCGCCGCACTTCTCGACGCGAACCTCACCCAGCAACTGGGAACGATCGAGCAGACGCTGATTGACCTTGGCGTCTACCCCGACCCGAACACGCCCGTCGACCCTCCCGTTGTTGTCGCGGAAGATGACGACGACGCGTACGAAGACGACGACGCGTACGAGGACGAAGACGATGACGACTCTTATGAGGACGACGAAGCCGAATCGGATGACGACGACGAGTCGGATGACTCGGATGACTCGGATGACGACTCGGTCGACGAGGACTAAGCAGCACTAACGTGAACGAGGTCCCGGGTTCGCTCGGGGCCTCGTTTCTCGTTGGGTAACATCAAAAGGTGATCACGAATCCCGCAGACCCTCAGGTCAAGGCCATCGCCCGACTTTCCCAGCGGAATCGGCGCGACGAAGCGGGTGTGTTCGTGGTGGAGGGTCCCCAGGCGGTTCGCGAACTCTTGACGTTCGCCCCGAACTCGGTCGTTGACGTGTTTTACACCGCGGCGTTCGCCGACAAATACGGGGCCATCATCCAGTTGGCCGAGCGCTCGCCGGCGGTCATGGACGAAGTGTCCGACAAAGTGCTCGAGGTCATGGCCGATACCGTCAACCCGCAGGGCGTCGTTGCGGTGGCCCAGGTTCTGTCCCATTCCCTCTCGTCGATTGACGAGGTCCGGCTCGTGGCGGTGTGCGACGAAATCCGCGACCCGGGAAACGCGGGAGCCGTCATTCGGGCGGCCGACGCGGCAGGAGCGGACGCAGTCATCTTGACCGGCGCATCCGTCGACCTGCACAACCCCAAACTCGTTCGGTCGAGCACCGGCTCAATTTTTCATCTACCGATCATTGAGCACGACGACCTTGCAGACGTTATCGAGTGGCTCATGGGCAGGGGAGTCACCATTCTCGCTGCGGCTGTTGATGGCGAATCGATCCCATCGATGTCCACGATTTTGACCCAGCCGACCGCCTGGCTGTTCGGCAACGAGGCCCACGGACTGAGTGACGACGCCCGCGCGCTCGCCGATCACGTCGTGTCGGTCCCGATTTACGGCAAAGCGGAGTCTCTGAACCTTGCGACAGCAGCAAGCGTTTGCCTGTATGCGAGCGCGTTCGCCCAGAGCGGCGCTTAACCGCCTCTCGTCTAGGATTGGGGAGTGTCCAGCATCTCTCCACAGCAACTAGCCGACGTTGTCGCCGAAGCGCTCGCTGCCATCAACGGCGCGACGACCGGTGACGAACTCAAGCTGGTGCGCACTCGATTTGTCGCCGACGGCTCACCGATTTCCGTTATCAACTCGACCCTGCGTGATGTTCCCGCGGACGAGAAGGCCGAAGCGGGAAAACTTGTCGGCCAGGCCCGTGGAGAGATCAACCAAGCATTTGCTGCGCGAGAGGCCGGAATTCTTCAGGCCGAGGAACACGCCCGCCTGATGACCGAATCGGTCGACGTCACAGCAGTCGCTTCGCGTCGCCGTGTCGGCGCTCGCCATCCGCTCAACCTTCTGATGGAAGAAATGTCGAACATCTTCGTCGGAATGGGCTGGGAAATCGCCGAAGGCCCCGAGCTCGAAAACGAGTGGTTTAACTTCGACGCCCTCAACTTCGATGAGGACCACCCCGCCCGCGCCATGCAGGACACGTTCTTTGTCGAACCCGTCGAGCGACACCTCGTGCTGCGCACGCACACGTCACCAGTTCAAATTCGATCGCTGTTGACGCGGGAACTACCCGTGTACGTGGTTGCCCCCGGTCGCGTGTATCGCACCGACGAACTTGACGCCACCCACACGCCCGTCTTTCACCAAATGGAGGGCATCGCTATCGACAAGGGCCTCACGATGGCGCACCTCAAGGGAACGCTCGAACACCTCGCTCGCGCCATGTTCGGCGAGGGTGCCAAGATTCGCTTGCGCCCCAACTATTTCCCGTTCACCGAACCATCCGCCGAACTCGACATCTGGCACCCGACCTTCCGTGGCGGCGCTCGCTGGATTGAGTGGGGCGGATGCGGAATGGTCAACCCGAACGTCCTTCGCGCGGCGGGCATTGACCCCGAGGAATACCAGGGATTCGCGTTCGGAATGGGTATCGAACGTACATTAATGTTCCGTAACGACGTTGCCGACATGCACGACATGGTTGAGGGCGACGTGCGGTTCTCGCAGCAGTTCGGGATGGTGATCTAAGTGCGTATTCCCGCCAGCCAGCTGCGTGAATGGGTCGCGCTTCCCGCCGACGCAACACCCGAACATATTCACGAAGCGCTCGTGTCCGTCGGATTCGAGGAAGAAGACGTTCACCCCAACGAGATTTCCGGCCCGATCGTCGTCGGCGAGGTCCTCGAGTTCACTCCCGAGCCCCAGGACAACGGCAAGACCATCAATTGGTGTCAGGTTCGCGTCGCGACCGCTGGCGACGACGCCGTGCGCGGAATCGTCTGTGGCGCATCAAACTTCAAGGTCGGCGACAAGGTCGTGGTGACTCTGCCCGGTGCGGTTTTGCCGGGACCGTTCCCCATCGCAGCCCGAAAGACCTACGGTCACGTGTCTGACGGCATGATTGCCTCGGCGAAAGAACTCGGACTCGGTGATGAGCACGACGGCATCCTCCGTCTGTCCGAGATGGGACTCGACCCCGAGGTCGGCACCGACGCCATCGAACTTCTCGGGTTGAGCGACTTCGCGGTCGAAATCAACGTCACACCCGACCGCGGATACGCGATGTCGATTCGCGGTGTTGCGCGCGAATACGCCCACGCGACCGGGGTCTCGTTTAGCGACCCCGCGGCGGCTGTCACCGTCACGCCGGGCTCGGGTTTCCCGCTCGTTATCGACGACAAAGCACCCATTCGTGGCGCGGTCGGGTGCACCGGATTTGTCACGCGCGTCGTGCGCGGCCTCGACCGTTCCAAGCGGACGCCGGCGTGGATGATTAAGCGCCTCGCGCTCATGGGGATCCGCTCGATTTCACTTCCCGTCGATATCTCGAACTACGTCATGATGGAGCTCGGTCAGCCGACCCACACTTACGACCTCAACAAGTTGACCGGCGGTATCACCGTTCGACGAGCGACCAAGGGCGAAAAACTGACGACCCTCGACGAGCAGGTCCGGACGCTGTCCGAAGAAGACCTTCTCATAACCGACGAATCTGGCCCGATCGGTTTGGCGGGTGTCATGGGTGGGGCAACGACGGAAATCGACGACGCATCCACCGACGTTCTTATCGAAGCCGCAACGTTTGACCCGGTCACCATCGCGCGGACTGCCCGCCGCCACAAACTCCCCAGCGAAGCGTCCAAGCGTTTCGCGCGCGGGGTCGACCCGCTTGTCTCCCGCGCCGCGGCCCAACGCGTCGTTGACCTGCTGGTTGAACTCGGCGGGGGAACGGCCGATGCGCTCGGAACCGATTTGGTTGAATTCGAGCCGCGCCCCGCGATTCACCTGCCCGCCGACTTCACCGCGAAACTCATCGGCGTCGACTACTCGGTCGCAGAAATCGAAACCGTTCTGACGGACATTGGGGCAACGACAGCCAAGGCGAAAGACGGCTGGACCGTTACGCCACCGTCGTGGCGACCGGACCTCGTTGACGCCCCCGGGCTCGCCGAGGAAGTTGCCCGAATTCATGGCTACGACCGAATCCCGTCCGCGATTCCGGTCGCACCGCCCGGCAGGGGGCTATCGCGTTCGCAGGCTGCGCGTCGCCGTGTCGCACAGGTGCTGGCCGGAGCGGGACTCACCGAAGTTCTCGCGTACCCGTTCGTCACCACCGAACACAACGTGTTGTTCGGCACCGTTGACGGGACGGCCGTTCCCGAGATGACCCTCGCGAATGCGCTCGACCCGAGCGTCGCGCAACTGCGTCGTTCGCTTCTGCCCGGAATCCTCGACATCGCCAAGCGCAATGTGGCCCGCGGGCTCACCTCACTGGCTATCTACGAGCTCGGTTCGGTCTTCCAACCGACGGGCACGACGGGTTCGACATCAATCCCCATCGGAAACGTGCGCCCCGACGTTGCCACTCTCGACGGCCTCTACGACAGCGTTCCGGCCCAGCCGTGGCACGTGTCCGCGGTGTTCGTCGGACCGGTGACCACCAAGCAACCCGGCCAAGCCGCAGTTCCGTCTGGTCTCGGCGAGGCTCTTGACGCGGTTCACGCTGTCGCGACTGCGGTCGGTGTCGAGGTCGAAATTCGCCAAGGGTCTCACCATGCGTTCCACCCCGGCCGCTGTGCCGAGGTGTTCGCGGGGGATGTGTCGGTTGGGTTCGCTGGAGAAATTCTGCCGAGCGTCGCCCTGTCGCTCGACCTTCCCCGAGTCGTCTCGGCACTCGACCTCGATCTCGATGTTTTGATTACCTCGGCACCCGACCACGTCGTCGCCACACCCGTCCTCGTATTCCCCGCCGCGACCCAGGACGTGTCGCTCGTCGTCGACCAGTCCGTTCCCGCAGCGGCGGTTCAGGTCGCGATCATCGACGGAGCGGGCGAACTTCTCGAGAGCGCCCACCTTGTCGATGACTATCGCGGTGCCGGTCTCGCGGACAACCTGAAATCGTTGACCTTCGCCCTGCGTTTCCGCGCAGCGGATCGAACCCTCACTCAACAGGAAGCGACCGACGCCAAGCTGGCCGGAGTTGCCGTTGCCGCCTCCCGCCACGACGCGACGATTCGGGAATAGTTGTGGTTCGTCACTTCCGTCGCGATGACGACATCAGTCCAACCGAACAAGTTCTGATCATCGACCTTGCAATCGCGATGAAGGCCGACCCCTACGCTCACAAACCCTTGGCTGGACCGAAGTCCGTCGCACTCGTTTTCGACAAGCCGTCCACGAGAACGAGAGTGTCGTTCAGTGTCGGCGTCGCCGACCTCGGCGGGAACCCGCTCATAATTCAGGCGGGGGAGTCGCAGCTCGGCGCCAAAGAATCCATCGCCGATACTGCACGCGTGCTCGAACGAATGGTCGCTGCGATCGTGTGGCGCACATTCGCACAGTCGGACATCGACGAGATGGCGGCTCATTCAGCGGTTCCCGTCATCAACTCACTGTCGGACGACTTCCACCCCTGCCAATTGCTCGCCGACCTCATGACGATTCGCGAACACAAGGGGCGTCTCGCCGGATTGACCGTTGCGTTCGTCGGTGATGGATCGTCGAACATGGCCAACTCGTACCTCGTCGCGTGCGCGATGGCGGGGATGAACGTTCGTGTCGCGACCCCCGCGAAGTATCAACCGTTGGTCGAGGCGCGAGAGACCGCTGCGCGAATCGCTGGTGACACCGGTGGTTCTGTTCTCGTAACGACCGACGCCGTCGAGGCCATGGCCAACGCCGACGTCGTGGTCACCGACACCTGGATCTCGATGGGGCAGGAATCTGAAAAGGATCAGCGCGTCGCCGACTTCTCGGGTTACGGCGTCACGAGCGAACTCCTCGCTGCCGCCAAGGACGACGCCATCTTCCTCCACTGCCTTCCGGCCTATCGCGGGTTCGAAGTTGACGCCGCCGTTATCGACGGACCGCAGGGCGTCGTCTGGGACGCAGCCGAAAATCGCCTTCACGCGCAGAAGGCGCTGTTGCACTTCCTCCTCACGTCGTCCTAACCGCTGTAACCCTAGGATTGACCCCATGGCGACGAACGAGGGTTCCTTGTGGGGTGGTCGCTTTTCGAGCGGGCCTTCTCCTGAGCTGCTTCGCCTGTCACAATCAACACATTTCGACTGGCGACTCGCTCTCTACGACATCGCCGGGTCTAGGGCTCATGCTCGTGCGCTCGCGAAGTCCGGTCTTCTCAACGATTCCGAACTCGTCGACATGCTCGCCGGGCTCGATCGCGTCGCCTCGGCGATCGAATCGGGTGCCTTGGTCGCCGAGGAATCAGACGAGGACGTCCACGGCGCACTCGAAAACGCGCTCATTTCTGAGGTTGGACCAGAATTGGGCGGACGTATCCGCGCCGGTCGTTCGCGTAACGACCAGATTGCGACTCTCACGCGCATGTACCTGCGTGACTCGGCTCGCGGGCTCGCGGTCGAACTGGCGCGCCTCATCGACGCGCTCGTCGCGCAAGCCGAGGCCCACCCCGCCGCAATCATGCCCGGGCGTACACACCTGCAGCACGCCCAACCCGTGTTGCTGGCACACACACTCCTCGCTCACGCTTGGCCACTCGTTCGTGACATCGAGCGGCTTCGCGATTGGTCCGCCCGCGCAGCGGTGTCGCCCTACGGTGGCGGAGCCCTCGCGGGCAACAGTCTGAACCTCGACGCCGACGCGATTGCAGAGGAACTCGGTTTCACTCACGCTGCGGACAACTCGATTGATGGAACGAGTTCCCGAGACGTGATCGCCGAATTCGCCTACATCGGTGCCCAAATCGGCATCGACATCTCGCGTCTGTCCGAAGATCTCATCATCTGGGCTACGCGCGAATTCGGGTTCATCGCCCTTCACGATTCCTACTCGACCGGCTCGAGCATCATGCCCCAGAAGAAAAACCCCGACATCGCCGAGCTCGCGCGCGGCAAAGCGGGACGTCTCATCGGCAACCTGACCGGGCTCTTGACGACGCTCAAGGGACTGCCGCTCGCCTACAACCGCGACCTGCAAGAGGACAAGGAACCCGTCTTCGACACCGTCGATACGTTGACGATGGTGTTGCCCGCGCTGGCGGGGATGGTCGAGACCGTGACCTTTAATGCGGAACGTATGTCCGAACTCGCGCCTCAGGCATTCTCACTGGCAACCGATGTCGCCGAATGGCTTGTCCGCCAGAACGTGCCGTTCCGTGAAGCGCACGAGATCACGGGGTCACTTGTTCAGTTTTGTGAACAGAACGGACTCGAACTTGACCAACCGTCGGACGCCGATTACGCGTCGATTTCGGAGCGACTCACGCCCGAGGTTCGCAGCGTTCTGACAATCGAGGGTTCCGTTGCGTCGCGCACCGGGCGTGGTGGAACCGCGCCGGCCCGCGTTGCCGAACAATTGACCGCACTCACCGCCGCCGTCACCGCGGCACGAAAGGGATTGTCGTGACCGACTCGACCGTGCTTGCCCGACAAGCGAATGACCCATCGTTCCCCACACTGTGGGACGAACTGCAGTGGCGTGGGCTCGTGCACGTGTCGACCGATGCAGACGAACTGAAAGCGCTATTCGAGGGTTCGCCCATCACCTATTACTGCGGGTTCGACCCGACCGCCCCGAGCCTGCACCTCGGTAACCTCGTCCAGCTCTTGTTGTTGCGGCGCATCCAGTTGAAGGGACACAACCCGCTGGGGTTGGTCGGTGGTTCGACCGGACTTGTCGGCGACCCCAAGCCCACCGCCGAGCGGACCCTCAACGACCGCGAGACGGTCGCGGAATGGGTCGGTTACCTCGGCGCACAGATTTCCAAGTTCCTCGATTTCTCGGGGAAAAACCCCGCCCGTCTTGTCAACAATCTCGACTGGACCCAACCGATGTCCGCCATCGACTTCCTACGCGAAATTGGAAAACACTTTCGCGTCGGCACGATGCTCAAGAAGGACGCCGTCAGCGCCCGACTGAATTCAGAGGCCGGGATTTCGTACACGGAGTTCTCGTACCAAGTCCTTCAGGCCCTCGACTTCCTCGAGTTGTATCGCCAATACGGTTGTGTCCTTCAAACCGGTGGTAGTGACCAGTGGGGGAACCTCACGAGCGGCACGGATTTGATTCACAAGGTCGAAGGTGTTTCAGCACACGCGATCGGCACACCGCTCATCACGAATTCGGACGGAACCAAGTTCGGCAAGAGCGAAGGAAATGCGATCTGGCTCGACCCGAACCTGACTTCGCCCTACGCGATGTACCAGTTCTGGCTCAACACACTCGATGCGGACGTCGTCGACCGGCTCAAGGTGTTCACGTTCTTGTCGCGCGCCGAGATCGAAGCGTTGGCCGCACAGGTCGAATCTGAGCCTGCCAAGCGAGAAGCGCAACGCACTCTCGCCTGGGAAGTAACCGCACTCGTTCACGGTGACGCTGCGGCTGACGCGGTCGTTGCGGCCAGTGCGGCACTGTTCGGAAATGGCGATCTCTTCGCACTCGACGCCGACACTGTTGCCGGTGCGACCGCCGAACTTCCGCAGGCGACCGTTACCGCCGACACCCTCGTGACCACCGCGCTCGTTGAGTCGGGGCTGTGTTCGTCCGCCTCGGACGCCCGCCGCGCCATTCAGCAGGGCGGTGTGGCCATCAACAACCAGCCCGTGACTACCGAGACCGACACCGTTGGCGATCGAACGCTCGCGGGCGGTGTGTCAATCCTTCGTCGCGGCAAGAAAACGCTCGCCGCACTCGTGATCGGAAAATAGGCCCACTATGTCCACAGCACTTCTCGTCGTCGACGTCCAAAACTGGGGCTTCGCGGGGGACTGGCCCGTCCCCGATCACGAGGCGCTGCTCGAACGAATTCGTGACCGCGTCGAGATGGCTCGCGGGAGCGGCGAACTGGTTGTCTGGGTTCAGAACGACGGTGACGCCGACGAAATGGACGCCCCGGGCGAATACTTTTGGGAGCTCTCCCTTCCGCCCGCCGACGGCGAGCGCGTCTGGCGAAAGACGACCAAGGACGTCTTTCAGTCGAACCCCGACATGGCCGGCTGGCTCCGCGAGCAGGGCGTGACGGAACTCGACGTCATCGGACTTCAGTCCGAGATGTGCGTTCGGTCATCAACGCTTGGCGCACGGGACGCTGGTTTCGCAGCTCGCCCGTTGCCCGGACTGCACGGAACGTACCCCGAGGGAACCCACGACGAATCGGGGCCGACCGGAGTCACCGCTGCGGAACTGTCCGCGCGCGTCGACGCCGAACTCGCCTAGCTGGTCGTGAGGCCTCGGT
>Ga0214921_10002203_pt1 | contig 32067 bp, 48 predicted proteins | sample LL1505_MetaG_FD_177992 | JGI IMG/M metagenome (GOLD analysis project Ga0214921, IMG submission 177992) | Freshwater microbial communities from Lake Lanier, Atlanta, Georgia, United States - LL-1505 | ecosystem: Environmental > Aquatic > Freshwater > Lake | place: USA: Georgia | collected... | reverse complement strand
TAGCGTCAGACTTACGCAACTGCTCATCCTTAACCATTCGGCGTGAAATGATGGTCTCTTTGTCGAAGCTGAACACGCCAGATGCGTGTAACTCGTCCATCAGTTCTGATGTCCGTTGTGGGGTTAGGCCACAAATTCTGGCAAGCTGTTCGCTTCGGGCTGGATTGCCACCGATAAGCAAATATCCGTGTCGATCTGACTTTGCCATTAAGCAAATCATATCAGCCCAAAGACCCCTAGCCTCTACGGAACAAGACCGTAGAGCCTCATCGGAAAGCCAATCAGCCACAAAGAATTTAATCCAAGGCAACTTCACTTCTTGGCCTTTTCCATATCTATCTTTTGATATTTCTTCGCTCGCTCTAATAGCTCTTTAGTGATACGATGGCTATAATCTAGGTGACTGATGATGTCTTTGTAATTCTCCCGCTTTGCGTGGTCGAAGTCCTTGAACAATTCTTTCAAACGCTTCGACACGATTGCGTGGAACTCGTCCACAAGTTTCAATCTTTTTACGCTCATTTCTTTTTAATCCTTTCCAAAATATCTTTTCCCAAATCCCACAATGCTCCGCTCACGAATAGAATTAGCAGATAGAGACTCAAGCACCCTAAACCGATGACGAACAAGTCCCACAAAACTTTCCCGATGGATGAAAGGAAAGCTACCATTTGGGTGCAGTCGGCCAGCTTGACCATAGCCGAATGTCCTTTTTAAGCACCTCGCCAAACGCACACACAAAGCGACCATCGAGATACCTACCGCTAAAGACCACACCGCCAGATTCCATAAGTATTCTTTCATCTTTTTGGGGACTCTCCTTTGTTGAATGCCATTCAAGCATTGACCACTTGAGTTTTGGAACATCGACATCAACGCTCATCCAAGCCTCCGAAGGGCTACGACAACCTCATTGAGAATGTCTTGAATGACCTGATCTTCTGTTCCGTCTGCTAGTCGTTGGACAAGCTCGGCACACCGTTCTCTTTCGAGGGCGGCGGCCTTACTCATCGCATCGTTGATGATGTCTTGGATTAGGTCAGAATGGGATTTCATCGTTGGGATTTCCTTTCGCTATCGCATCAGCTTCAGCAAGAATCTCTGCGATGATTTCATTTCTAATTATGTCGTTCTTGTAGGGCTTACCATCTGCACCGGGCTTGAGGTCTTGCTTGCTCAACCACTCCAAATAATCCAATCCTTTGTTTCCGAAGGCGGCTATCTGGCGAAGGGTCGAGCCTTTGTGCTTGCCGAACTTCAATTCCATATCTCTCGGCTCGCCACCATTCGTCTTGACTGCAACTCCGTTGAGCTTGGCCGTGATGTCGGCAAGGTCAGCCTTGCTAATGAAGTCTGCCTTTACTGTATCTAACCTAACTGGATTTGGTGCTAATTCGTATTTGTCCGTGTTTATATCCTCGAACCCGCCGTGAGGAACTTCCTCGGCTGGCGTGGTCGATAGACTCTTATCAATCAACACTACGATATGAGCGAAGGCAGAGCGACAAGCTCGACTGATTGCTCTGGTCTGGCACATCGCTCGCTTGGCATAGGTCGGACGCTTCTCCCACATCGGCTCGTCATCACCCAAGAACCCCTCGGCTTGAGAGATTACTTGTCCGTTGTCCATCCTCTTGACCTCACCGATACAACGATAGCCATCTTCAAGACGCTCAACATCTCTTGCAGAGGCCACGCATCCGTGAGCTACTGCGATTGCTTGCCAGCCCTCAACTCTCACATAGTCCTTCTGGCCTATGCGTTGGCAAGTTTCCTTAACGATGGCACGACAAGCCCCAGCCACATCAGTCGCTTGCCGAATGTGGGTTGAGACTCCGTTGCCGTTCTGAACTACTAATTGGTTATCACTCATTATTTCATTCTCCTTATTGGTTGTTGGTTGTAGTCGTAGTCACCCAGCGACTCACGATCTTCTCTGCTTCCTCTGATTGGAAGATTCAAACATCTTAAATCGTGAGTCTGGTCGTAGAGCGTGTCTGGAATCGGGCCATCAACTCTCGTCACCCATTCTTCTAGGGTTTCTCCTTCGAGGCGTTTTGGATACCTTGGCACACAATCACTCATAATTTAATACCTTTCCATTATTGTTTTAACTATCGGGGAAACCCATTTGGCACTGATGTCGTGAGATGGCACTCGGAAAACTAGGATGCCCATAGAGGCGGCGAGGTTGTATTTCTCCATATCGTTCAAGAACCCGGAGGGTCTGGTGTGTCTGCCTCTTGTCCAAACCCCGCCCTCTAGCTCGATAGCTATTCCAAAAGAATAATAATCAAACCGAAACCTTCTGCCTTCTGCAAATTTGTATTCCTTTTTTAGCTCCGCACCACCAAGACTCTTCCAAAGAATCTCAAACTTGGCTGATGGAGAGAGCTTCATTTTAGTTACGCCCCACCCAGTTCTTTGTGGGCAAAATTAACTCTGGCTGTTTAGATTTAAGTATTTTGTTTTCTTGAATAATTTTATCCATACGGTCTAAGTCTGCTGACACCATTAAGTAAAACCTTCGCTTTTCATAACTTTGCTGGTCGATATGTTTGGCTAAAGCAAAAAGCCCTCGGCAGACCAAAAAACCAATAATAATAAGTACCGCAAAGATCACCAGCGTATCCTCTGTTTTTGCCATTCTGGTGACACATAGTTTGGGTTTGTAATAAATGGATATTTCCCAAGAGATTTCATCACAAATCCCTCCCATATTATTTCCCCTGCTTTATTGTTCTGATAGTTCATTTCTTCCCAAATGGAGTTTATTTTATGATGGGCAAGGCGAACAAAGCGTAGGAGTTTATTATCTTGCACATCAAAGGTGACGGCCTCCAAATGCTCTATCTCTTTCATTCGTTCTTCGTAGGGCTTTGGATTGGCTGGGTCGAATGCGTCCATAACTACTATCGTTCCCTTGCCGGTCTTGGTGCGTTGTCCCATAATTTCACAATCAATATAAGGGGCTTTTATGCCAGCATTGGAGAGACGCTCTACCATTAAATTATGGTTGGATGCAATCTTTCCGTGGCGGTTATATCCGATGCCAGTCTTTTGATTAAATAAGCCTCGCCATCCATTTAATTTGCCTTCAATGGCAGATCGTTTCGCAAAACCTTCGTGTGAAGCTGGTGCAGATGAACCCATTGGTTTTGCTGGTAGTGGGATTAAGGATTTCATATTTACTTATTGTAGGATTTTTAGTTTGATTGTAAAGATTGTTTTCTAGGCAGACGAAGGATTCTGGCCTCACTAATATCAATATAGGACAATAGGATTTGTTCATTTGACCATTTAACAATAGGGATTCTTCCAGAATTAAAGCCATAGATTTTAGTTGGGTGGTTTATCACATAGTCACCATCTGAAAGGATGTCCACAATCTTGCAGTAACTCACCCTGCCAGATGTATGAGTAATCTCATATTCTCCACCAACAAGAAGTAGCATCGCTAGAAATAGAGATAATAAATTTTGCTTCATAAATTTAATTCAAAAACTTCTCGACAATGACAAGGGTTAGGCCAGCACCCACGATTAGCCCAACTATATAACCGACTAGGATTTTGTTCATACGACGACCCTATCACACCCCCACAACTTGTCAATGGTTTATTTACGATTGTTTGTAAGTAGTTAATGTGTAGTTAAATACTTTTAGCTAAAATTGGGTCTAGTAGCTTCTTTAGCTTGGGTCTGCCACCTTTCTTGCCATTCACGATAGAGGCAAGTCTTTTGGCTTCGGTTTTAATTTTCCCAATCTGTCCAGTAAAACTAGATGCTGGGATTTCTTTTTTACAATGTGGGCAAATGCAGTTCATTCAGAACAAGTCTCACAACCAAACAAGCAACACAAGTTTATTTTTTGTCTAGCATTTTGTAGGCTTTTATCCACCGAAAGAATGTGTGTCCCTTCTTATTTGAAAGGACAACCTTAATTTTCATAACCTCCAATTTCTTTTTTTCTAGGAGTTCACGGAGTAGGCGGTCGATGGAACTAGATTTTTTCCCACTCAATTCCATTATCTCTGCCCTTGTCTTAAATCCCTCTGGTCGTGGAGGGCATTCTTTATTTTGGATGTGTTCTTCGAGAAGTTTCTGCCAAGGATTTCGTTGGGATTTCATTAGAAGGATTTTATGTTTGTGGGTAGGTGGAACTTGTTTCCTCGTTGTCGTGCTTGGAATACATCGTGGGTCTTGTCGGGGTGAATCATTCCATAAGCCCAGCCGTGTTGCCATCTTAATCTACGCAACTGGCCTCGATTGTATTCGGGAGTTTTGTTGCATAGGCATCCGATGTTATACCCGGTTCGAGGGTCAATGGAGACGCTACGGAAATAATCAATAGCGTGGGTATGACCGAAGATAACATCTCCGTAAGCATCGGCGTGTTGCTTTGCCGAGTGCATAGCGTGGCCATAGCCGTGTGCGAATGAGAGCGTCCCGCACTTGTAGATACCAGCAACAGAATCATAGGGGAACATTCTTCCCCTTGTCTCTTTCATAATGGCCTCGATGTTTTCAATCCCATCGTTGGCATAGTCCCTCGCTATTCCGCTTCGAGAGTTACGGCTCAAGTCATAGATTCGTTCATCGTGGTTGCCTCGAAGGAACACCCTCTCATCTCCGTAGGAAAAAAACTCCCGAATAAAATCTTCCCCCGCATCCCAATCCTTCTGCAAGCTGGATGCTTGCTCCTCGTCCCCTGCTCCTTTGCGAATAGCTCGGAAGTCCCAGAGGTCACCGATGCACACCACAAGCCCCCCATCCTTGCCGATGTATTCCTTGGTAAAAGAGAGTAGAGCCTTTACCGAAGGAGCATCTTGCTCGTCGCCGTGGACATCCCCACAAGCAACGAATTTAATGGGCTTCATAAAGGGGGTTTAGATTGACCAGTCAATGTTGTGTAAATAAGGTGACAACACTCTCTAGCTCTAGGATTTGTCAATGTTTCATCCGTGCATCCGTCCCTAGCTAATTCCATAACGATGTGCATTTGGGAGCGAAGGGTGAGCAGATAGGTTAGCTGATCGGTTGCTTCCTCGATTGCATTCTCAACGAGTTTTACCGCTGGCATCTCCCAAAGTTTTGTCCCGCCGTGTTCCTCAACTCCCCGCTTGTATTTCTTCTCCATCGATTCGACCGCCGCAACTTGCAAGGTCGTTAAATGAAGTTCGTGTTTTTTTGTAAAATGCTTTTGGGTTTTCTCCACGCTCTGTTCAGATGTCATCCTTTTATCTGCTAGACCAAGGGCGTTTGGAGACTAGAGAAACTTTTTGATTATTCACTTGTTGCTTTTGTGGGGATACTAATTCCCTCCACCCAGAAATTGTTGCATCCTCAAGGTGGGGTTGCTCCCAATCTAAATGCCGTAGCTGGTGTTTCTGTGCGATCTTCTGGCAGATCGAATATGTTTGGTCATCGTCCCAAGATGGGATTAAATCGTTAGTCGGAGTACGAGCAAGGGGAACATAGTCAATGGCGTGTGCCCCCTTGCCTAGGTCAATGTGGAGCGATTGTGGCGGTATTCCACGAGCGTTTGTGACTTTCCTCCCTGCCTTTGTCCGTCCTTGGGCGTATAGCTCCTCTTGCTCTTGGGGCGTTCTGGTTGAGCAGTAGATCAAAACTGGAATCTTTTTGCTCATCAACTCGGAGTACCAAGCCGCCACCCTCTTCCCAAAACTAGGCTCACACTTTTCGATGTGGCTTCTTGACCTCTCCACCGCCTCTCGAATCGTCATTACTGGTCAAGCCTTTTTCGGAGTTTTTCATTTTCCTCCACAAGTCGAGAAATCGTTTTGAGCGATTGCCCAAAAAGCTGTCTGTATTCTTCTGGTGTTGCTTTTGTTCGGTCGAGCTTGTCCCACCGCATAATGTAATCGGTAATCGAATCTTGGTTCGGGACTTCGCCAATGTCGTAAGGGCGGGTGGTCGCACACCCACAAATCAAACTAGCGACGATGAATCCAAGAATCGACTTCCGTATCACGGAGACGGCGTTTGTAGGCAATTTCTTCATCGTCTCTTTCCTTGCGAGTCTTGGCTCTGTTCTTTGTCCACCAAGCAATAATTCCTATCACACCAGCAAGCGAGGCGAGAATGGCCTCCCACATCTTTTATTTCCTAGAAAACTTCGAGAGGAAATCAACAACCTTGCGGAGTGTGGTCTCTGGCTCGTCACCGGGAATCAAAGAAGCAACGGCGATGACGGCAGAGAGAAGTGCAACCAAAGCTCCGACCCAAGCAAAGATGTCCTGCGACTGAACAAAGGCTAGTAGTTGATTCATACTGATTGGGAGGGTGTCAAGGGTTCTATATCCCATTTATCAATAGGACATTTTTCGTGGCCTAACCATAGCTTTACACCACTACATCCACACTTTAAGCACTTTCCCATTCTCAAGTTTCCATCCTTGTCCCAGAACTGGCAGTCATTACAGATACCCATTCGCTTATCATAAACATCTTGTCCGACTTTCCTAAATCCCCCACAAGCCCATCTGGTCATAGAGCCAGCAAAGTTTTTAATTTTCTTTGGTAGATTCGGGTTGTGTTGCTCTCTAACTATTTGGCTTTCGTCAAAAACAACACCACCAGATTTTGTAATTATCCCACCAGACTCAATTATTTTTTTTCTGTATTCTTCTGATATGCTGTCGAATTGTTGTTTAGAAAAAATCATAAAGATTAAGATATAATTATAGATGCAGATAAATTTTTAACTTCACCGGGAAGGTTATACGAGGTGCTATATAAATTTACTGTTTGAGACTCTACTGGAGACCCCTCTGGAAATTGAATAGTTACTGGATATGTTCCGTAATCGCTCGGTCCTTCAAACCCAAGCGGAGGAAAGCCCAAATCTATATCCACCCCAGTTATAACAATCTGTTTATTTGCTTCAAGTCTGCCTGATATGATAAATGAGCAATCTTTTGGTGATTCAAGAAATGTATCTACTTTTACTTGGAATGGAGGCGAACCTTCTGTTGTGAATGAACAAGAAGGTTCTTGACCGCAAGTTCCAGACATAAAAATATGCCTATAACATTCATTCTGCGGTGAGCAATCTTCTGCTTGGCAACAACAATATGCCGACCCTCCGTCTGGGTTGCAATCTTCGTCTCTGTAAGAATATGTGCCAGCACAATTTTGAATTAACTCTAGCGAACCATTTGGAGAAAATATCAAATCACCAGTTTTCTGTATATACCCATATTGATTAAGGTATTTTAATCCACACTCGTAGTCCTCGGCCACATATGCGTAACTTCCAGAAATATCTACGGTTACCGTGTATTTACAGCCATCACACCCACCCGGAATACTGGTTACTCTTTCACAATCACAATCGCAACATCCAGTTCCACCATCACACAAGTTTGTGATTAACCTTAAAGCCATAGTTAAATTTTAGTTAGTCACCCAGAGCAACTATAATTATGGGCAACTGCCCTGCGTTAATAGCCTATGACGGTGACTCGGTAGGTTGCGGTATTTACATTGATTGAAGCATTATCTGCGTTTGTGCAACTCAGACAGACAGTATTTGCTTTATATGCCACTCCTTGAATTATTGCCCCTGCTGAAATGGCGGTAGGCAGTCCAATAAGCACAATATCATTCACTGCCGCACCGGTAACCACTACATCGCGATAGTGCTGATCGTTTGCATTTATAGTTCCAAAAGTGACTGAGGCAAGAAGTGTTATAGTTTGTATGCTTTGTGGCATCACACCATAAGTTGCCCCATTTGCAATTAGCCCAACATTGATTAGGCCGGAGACAACATTTATGTTAGATGGCCTGACGGTAGGTGCTGTGCCATAAAAGCCAACATTATTCTGACTGCTAACAAAGGCGGCATAGCTCTCGGTGGCTGTCAGGTAGCTCGCTTGTGGGGCTGGAACGGCAGAACCAGTCGTGAGCAAATCTCGGCGAACTATAACATCAGTTTGAAGAACCGTCTTTGGTGTTCCATTCTGCGTTAGCTCAACCTCAATCTTGGGGGTGATTGTGTCTGAACCAGTTTCGGAAAACAATTCCTCAAGCTCGGCAGTTGCCATTGTTACCGTAGTCTGCAAGAAATTTCCAAAGACAACTCCGCTTGCATCAAGCGTTAGTGAAGTTGTGATATTAGTTAAGCCAAGGCTACGAACAAAGGAAATAGAATAGTTGCCAGCATTGTTGCCAATATCCACGCTTACATTCCCACTACCAACGCCGGTAACCGAACTCAAGGCTTCTGCAAAGCAGACTGCATTTGCCCCGATGGCAATAGCCGTAGTCGAATTAGCCCCAAAATTAAGAACAACCGAGCCACCTTCTGCATCTGCCCCTACTGCAAGATTGTAAGTTTCGTTTTGTGTGGAAGAACCATCTTGAACTTTTGTAAGCGACACAACCCCAGCAGTAGGAGAGGGAACAAATGTGTCTGCAAATACGGCGGGATTACGAACAAGGCGAATAACTTGCTGGGCGGCAACCGAAGAAGCGGGGAATCTGCGAGTGCTTACAAGAACTGAACTGGTTGGGAAAAGGGTAAAGGCAGAACCACCAAACGACATAGCCGTATTCGCTGTTGCAGATGTGATAAGATAGGCAAATAGTTCTTGGCCGTAAGTTGTGACGCTAACACCAGCACCAGCAATTCCAGAAATGGCGTTATAGACTTGAGTGGTCGTTGCGTTGAAAGAAATAGCGTTTGATGTGACGCTATTCAGAACCAGCTTAAATTGTCCGTCCGTTGGGTCTCCATCAATCCCACCAATACCCAGCTTAACAGAAGAACCAGTTAAATCTAAATCTCGCAAAAGTCCACTCTGGTCTCTTTCTTGCAAGCGAACCCGAAGGTTATAGGAGTCGTTGCGTGTAAGGGTGGGGAGTAAGCCATTCCTAGCCGACCCAGCGGCCACAAGGTTTCCGTTGGTTGTGTCGATGTAAATGTCTAAACTTTGAGCCATTTAAGTGTCCTATTGTGTCAATTACTCCTAAGCTACCTTACCAAGCACAATAATTTCAACCGACTCTCCACCTGAGCAAACATTGAGCGATATTTCAGAATATCCATCGATACTTCCACCACCTCCACCGCCTCCACCACTACTAGAAATTTCAAACCCATTCTCTTTTTCTGATATAGTAATTCCGCTTCCAGCCAAAGGCTTTGTGCATTCAATCCTTCTTATGAGTCTATTAAAAAACCCTTTTGTAAGAATTGATACACCCCCCAATTCATTTAGCTTGTTTTCTCTCATTATCGTAATGTTCCCCTCGAAATTGTGGCAAGCTCTTGTACCTCGTGAAAGGTGTTTCTAGCAACCAAGAAAAGCCCGCGCCTTTCACAAGACATAGACAAGTAGCAATAGCCACCGTATTGAGCCAAAAGGCCAACACCTTCTTGAAAGAAAGGCTCTCTTGGGTCTCTGGGCATTGTCGTTCCGTTAATAATTGTTGGCATTTTTATTGTTGGCGTGAATGTTGATACTGGAATTGCACCATTATTTTGTGAAAGTTGCCCAGCCATAAACTCTGTCTCACTCACATCGGTTACATACTCTGCCTCAATAACCAATGGTGGGCCGTAGACTCCCTCGCCAGCCGTGGGGATAAGCCTTATGATGGGTGGCGGGAGACCAGTTGAAGTAGTCAAGCCAACAAAGGTAACAAGCATTTGAGTAATCCCGCCATCTTGTTCTTCTGTTACAACTGAATCTACCGCCATTCTTGCATATTTCTTTGCAGAAGATGAGAACGAAGAATGAAGCGTAAATCTCTCTGGAACTATTGTGTCCCTATTTACAGTCTTAATTGCATAAGCCTCGATTATGGTTTCTAGGCCATTAGGCTCTTTGCTAAAGTTCTGCCTCTGTAAAACCTTTGAGTTGATTGATGAGCCAATAATTTCGCTTGCCATATTATGATACCATCGTTCCAGATTTCATTTTGTCTACTAGGGATTGAACGGTTTTAATAAGTTTTTCGGTTGGAGTTTCGCTACCGCCACTAGCTCCACTTGGAACAGACGCACCACTAGCCGAAGGTAGTTTTGTGGGTGTGATTGAAGTTTTCAATCCACCAGCACCACCAACTCCGCTAGGAGCAGTTGGGACTCCAAGGCCAGCCCCTTGTATTTCTGGGGTTCTCAACCCAACCGCCTCCTCTGCCATCATTCTGCGAATTACATCCATACTTGCTGGGGCATTTTGTCGTCCGGGTTTTGCGTTCTCTATCTTTTGCCGAGCGAGAACTGCGGTCTCCTCCGTCTTAAAGGCGGCAGTTTTATCTACACGAGCTTTTGTCTTTTCGGCTTGACTCAATGCTTGTCTGCCACCCATTCCACCACCAGCCAAAATTCTTCCTTGCTCTGACCTAATTGTTTTAATTAAAGTAAGTTCTGAATTTAGAGCCACAATCCTAGCTTTATTCCTATCGGTTCTTACTGACTCAAGGGTTGCTAAATCTTGATTTCGTGTAGCAAGTTTTTCTACTTCTGCAAGTTCTCTTTGTCTTACATCTAATATGTTTAATTGTAAATCATATTCTTTCTGTGCCAAACCAATAGAGTCTTTTAAGAGAATTGAGTTTCCTACCTTAATATATTTGCTTTTTTCTTTGCTTAATTGCGTCGATGCCTCTTCTATTGCAAATGTTTCTTCTGATGCCTTTGTAAGCGAATTGCCAGCCAAAACCTCTCGCTCCATTGTTTTTAGAGTTTTCTGTAAAACCTCTAAATCAGCTTTCTTTAATTTTGCATTTTCAATGGCTTTTTCGTCTAAATTTGTTTGTAAGTCTAAGGTAATCCCAAGTTGCTTTCCTGCTGACTCAATGAATTTTCTAACCTCTTTCCACACATCAAGTCGTTGCGTCTTTTGCTCTAAATCAAAAATCTGGTCTCCTATGCTTTTTGCTGAAGCCCTTGCCTCATCCGATGACTTGGACAACATTCCAGCCTTAAATGTATCCGAAAGGCTCTTGCTTGTTCTTTCTGATTCAAGCCTTAAATCCTGCATTTGTTGAACGAATGCAATCGTTCCCCTAGCAAGAACCGCAAACCCCAAAGCAACCCCACCAGTTTTACCAGCAAATCTTAATGAAGCGGAGAGGGCGGCGGCGTTGCTAGTAGCTGAAACCATCCCCAATCCAAACCTTTGAATCTCTTTTTCAGAATGTGATAATTGCCTACCAGTTTCCTTCGATTGCCTAGAAAGGCCGTCCAAGTCCTTTGTTAGTCTATTGGTATTCCTAGACGCACCCTGCGTCTTAATGACAATCTCTCCCTCTGCTACCCTAACGCTCATATATTACTAAAAACCTTGTCAGCCGATTTCTTCATCTCGTCCTCTAGCCATTTTTGCATATCTTGTTCTTCCAATCGCATAGCCAAACTTAATGGCTTTCCAGCTATATCGCTTACACTCATAAGCCTATTGTCAGACCTAGATTGCGGGTTCGCAGTATTATAGAAATAAGACCTAACAACCAGACCCGGTTTAGCTACTATGCCACCACCCCCGCTTGCTGTTCCCTTTGGGTTTCTTGGTGGCTTAACCCCAAACATACCAGAATTAGCCGACTTAAACAAATTTAAGGCTGGATACCACCCAGATGCTATATAGCCAGTTGATTGCACAATGGAATCAATGAATTTCTTAACCATCCCACTCATTTGCTTCCCGCCAAGAGTTTTTAGACCTCTTCTTTTACGCCAATAGTTATATATCTTATAGGCCGCCAAGGTTGCGTGTCTTGTTACTTTTGGTGCTTTTGCTTGCAATTTTCTATATTTGCCAGACCTACCGGCTTTAGGATATTTAATAACTTCAGAAGCAAGAACTTCTCTTCGCATAAACGCATTGATCGCACCGGCATTTGCCCTTTTTGTGTATTGCATACATTTCATTATTATATTGGCACTTCTCTTATTTACTTGAGACGCAACATTCTTCTGCGTGAAATTAAGATATTTCGTAAGTTGCCTATTGAATTGTCTGGTATCTAATATGAACGCCATAATAACTGCCTATTGTTAAAGGCCGATTAGTTTTGAAATGTTGTCGTACTCGTCTTGTTTCATAGGTATTCTCATTCTAACCCTAACGCCAGAAAGCCACATAAATGTATGGCTGGCTTGGTGCAGTATCGCCATTGGAATTTCCCATAGTATGTAGTTGATGTCCCAGCCAGTCTTTTCAGCCAACGAGAATACCACAGAGGCAACCCCCGCTGGCGTTATTCGTTTCCCACTTGCCCAGAGCTTCCAGCGGTGGGGATAACCTCGACTTGACCTTTATTTGCCTCTGAAATTATTGAGGACACAAGAGTTGTTGCAACTTCCCTATCCATCTCTGTTCTTGAGTCTGCCCAAGTCAAAACTTTGTCTCTAAATAAATCCTTGTTCCAAGCCATCTTAATAGCTTCTTTGCGATTTTTATGTAGTTGTATGTGCATATATACAAAAGCCCAAACAAAGAAAATTGGGCTGTCTGCCTCATCGTATACTTGCAACATAAGTAGGCGAGACCCCTCCGTGTAGGGTGCTAGTTTCTCAGTCATAAACTCCCTTTCCGGGGATATGAATGCCGAGTTTAGTTCTTCTTCTAGGGATATGCTCATAGATGCTTTAGGATTGCCCTTCTTTGCTCCGAGGTTGCGTTTTCTGATATGAGTAAGGTCTGACCGCCCCTTTGTATCACACGAACTGGAACTGCCCTTTTAAGCAGTCCTAGGAAGGTTTCTCGGTTCTCTAGGGCGGCTCGGACATAGCGGATTGGGCTTTCTGGGTCGCTCTTCATTTCAGCCCAAGTTCGTTCCATTTCTGCCTTGGCCTCTGCCCCTGCCCCAGCCTCGAACCAGAATGTAGCTTGGGTGCTTCCGTCCTCTTTGATTGTCCTTGTTACCGGGTCAATCGATCTTGGCTTTGCCCCAAACGAAGCAACGGCACTAGCCACTTTTATGTTAGTCGTTCCCCAGTAGGCTTCGGTCATAAGTTTAGGATTTCATTAGAGGATTAGAACCTCTATTAACTTACGTTCGGATAGCCAGTAGCCGAGATGTCGAGGGTCACAAACGCATCGTTAGACTTGTTAATCGTGATGGAATCGATGCGAAGAGAGCCAGTTCCAATGGCCGTAGTTGCATTGTTCAAGGCCGCAAGAGCCGCTCCTGCGGTTACGGCGTAAGCACCAATAAGGGCAACCGAGAGTGAATAGGAGGTTGTGGCGTTATAATATCCAACGGCAACAATATCGCCAGCGTTATTTCGGACTTCGTTTTTCTCGATATTGCGAGCCTCTGAAAAGCTCTGAACCAATCCAATGCTACCTTCGGAAACCGTTGCGAAGGTCAAATTAGAAGTTCCGATTGTGACGGCGGCCATTAGATTGAAACCTCGTTAGAAAGTGTGTTTTGCATAATCTCCTTTGCTTGTGTCAAATTATCGTGGGAACACTCGCACCTTGATTAGTTCCCAGATTGTAGAAAATACCGCCCCCGACACAAGGGCAACCAACCATAGCTTAGTTTTGATGGTGTGTGCATCCCTTTCAAGGGTATCTACCTTGGTGTTAATTTTATTTGTCCATTGAGCAAGTTCGCTAGTGTGACGCTCTAAAATTGAAATCAACCCTACCTGCCTCTCCTCGATTCTTGCGAGCCTCTCCCTCAAATCCGCTACTTGGTCTGCGCTCATACCTCACAATCCTCTGCCCCTTCGCAGATTCGGACGCATAGCTCGCCGTTGTTATCGTAGAACTTCTCTATGTAGCCCTCGGCCTCAAGCCATTTGAGAGAGGACATAAAATCCTCATAAGTGTATTGATGCGTCATATTGGCTCTACTTGCTGGGCGTTTGCCCTGCGTCCTCGGCGGCTTGCATCATATCATAGTTCGGCAAGCCAATGTTCTCGGCTGGCCGTGGCGAGCAGGAGGAGAGCAGTAGGGCGATGAGGAGTAGGGGCATTACTGGACATCCAACAGCCAATGCGTCGATTGTAGAATAGCTGAAGGGGTTGCGCTTGGAGTAGAAGAAGAGTTTGAACAATGAATCTCTGGCCCGAATCGATTTGTACTGGTGTCGTTGGTTGGCCCACCAGTTAGGGTTAGCAAAGGAGTCTGCCCTATATTTATCGATGGGTTGGTTTGTGATTCTGCTCCGTAGAGATTGATGTTTCCGAGTCCATCAGATTCAATTACAACTCCAAAAAAACGATTATCAGATGCGGAAAGCCCAAATCCATTTGTTAGCGTTGTGTAAGAAGTTGGAGTTAGATATGACGCATTATAACCAATCAACCTAGCTTGAATAACGCTAGATTGCAGAGCAAATTCCACGCCAAATCCTTTAATTGTAAGTCCATCAACCCCTGCTAATGGAGCGTCAGTAGCATTTCCAGTGCCGCCGAACACCATTCGGATGACAGAGTTTGTGCTGGCTAAATACATCATTCCACCAATCGAGAATCTTATCCTTTTTGAATAGTCAATTTTGCCAGCACTTGCCGTCATAAGTGCGGCAGTTGGGTCATAATATCCAATTTTTGATGTCCCATTTGCGGCACTACCAGCATTAAGATTGATATTATAACCACCAGTATTTCCTATTGAAGCCACGCCACCAGTGCCAGTTACTTTTGTATAGGAGCCGGCTAATCCAACCCGATACATTTTCATTCGCCCAGAGGCAAAAAGAAAGCTATCGATGTTGCTTGGGTTTTTTGTGAGAGGCATCGCCTGCTCCTAGCTAACTTCCGTCACCCTAGCCGTGCCAGCCGTAGCGAATACTGCTGTATGAATAAGCGAACGCTGTCCCTCTGGGCATTCCCAATAATCACCCGCTGATAGACGCACTTGGTAACTGATGGTGGTTGCAGTTGCACCCGGAGAGATGAAAAGATTGCCCGCTCCCTCATTAAATACTGTCAGCACATCTCTGCCTGCTACTGCTGAGACAAGCGTGGTAGAGGCTGTGCTGGTAAAATTGCTATTAGTTACAGTCGTTCCTTGAGCTGAATAAATTGTTATAGCTGTATTTGAGATAGATGCTGTGACAGAGCCGATCTGATTCGTGCCAGCCGCCAAAGCAGGAAGCGAGCCAATAGTGACGCTGTTACCTACCGTAACGGAGGAGATGCTGATGGGAACCGTCCCGCTGATTGATGCGGTGACAGAGCCAATCTGTGCCGTGCCTGCGACTAACGCTGGTAGCGTAGTTAGTGAAACAGCCTGCGTGGCTGGGAAGTTAGATATGCTCGCCGTGACGCTTCCAATCTGTGCCGTTCCTGCTCCGATGGTGACTGAACCCGCAATCGTCTGTGTGCCAGTTGGGTTGGCTGTTACTGTGCCAGAGATGGGGAAAGAAGTGTAATCAAATACATAATTTTGTATCCCACCCGCTATTTCCACATAGGATGTGCCTGATAATACTGCCGTCACCGTCCCGCTAATCGCGGGGAGCGAGCCGATGGTCACCGAATTGCCAACTGTGACGCTTCCAATCTGTGCCGTTCCTGCTCCGATGGTGACTGTGCCTGCTCCAATCGTCACCACGCCAATGCGGTTTGTGCCGGCGGGGAGAGCAGAGCCGATGGTGACTGTGCCAGAGATGGGGAGAGGATTTACACCCCCGATTGCTCCATTGATATTATTTATTTGAACTGGGACTGTAATTTGAAAGTCTGCCGAGCTTATGTCCTCGTCATAATTAATTATGGGTATCGGAAAAATAGTAAGACCATTTACACTTTGACCAAATACATTTGCCGTCACCGTCCCAGAGATGGCGGGAAGGGAGCTGATGGTGACGCTGTTTCCAATAGTCACCGTCCCGCCAATGGTTACAGCACTTGCTCGGAGTTGGGTGTTGGTTAGATTAGCCGAAGTCGCATTGACTATATCTGTAATCGCTTGTGTGCCAAGGCTAACAACCGTGTGGGCGGTGATATGTTGCCCACTAGAAAGGATGGTTGAAAGCGTAGTTGCTGATTGGTTGCCGTCTAAAATAGAAAGTGCCATATAGCCTTATCCCTTGTTAAATGACTGCCACATACATTGAGTTTTGTCTCTGTGAGAAGTTCAAAGATCGCAAGCCATCGTCTAGTTCTGATGGGGTGCAAATTAGGCTCATCTTCAAGCCCCTCTGCCAAGCCCTTTTCGCTGTCCTAATCGTCGGGGTTTGTCCGATAATTCGTGCCGTATAAACCTTTGTATCGACTATATTACTTTGAATCTTGGTAAAGAGAGGTGGAGTTTCAGAGTAGAACGCCTCAAAGATTGAGCAGTATTCAGCGTCAAAGTCGGCTTGGCTAATCTTAGCTGCTGTGTCGGAGTAGTCGATTGTAACGGCCACTTCATAGACCCCAGTATAATTTCCAAGAAGCTGACCCCCCACAGATGCAGAGATTGTAGCGAAGGGGAATAGCTTTGCCCCTACCCGATTGGTCTTATAGACATTGAGGCCAGATACATTAGCCAGAATGTTGTCTAACGCATCCTCCACATTGATTTGAACGCTGTTGTTCATTTCTTTGCAGTTGCCGTGATGTCTAAAGTCATAGCCCTTGACCAAGTGCGGTTTTGACTTATGACGGCGGGACTATCACCAGTCACCTTTGCCACATAGAATGTTATGTTGGAATTGGCCGTAAGGTAGCTCGCTAGGTCTGGGTCGCGATAGAGTTGTTCTAGGATGTCGTAAAACTTGGCATCAAAGTCTGCTCTTGCAGTCGTATCGGCTCTTGCCACATAGGTTATCGAAGCTGGGGTTTTGAATACACCAGAAAAAGGCACAAGCTCCTCTGACCCAATCTGGGCTTGAACTGTTACGCTCGGCATCGTCCTAGCTGTGCCTCTCTCGCTTGTAAAGAAGTTCACCCCGGTAACACCAGAAACCACATTAAGGAGGGCGTTCTCCACCTCCCTCTCTATCGAAGCCATTAGGTCGTAATCTCCGCAAGTTCGATGGTAAAGGAAAGGCCATCTGTGCTTTGCGAAAATCCTCCTATCATACGCTCCACCCCGCTAACTGTGCAAAGAGAGCCGATAACTGGGGCAGAGATTCCAGAAGCCAAAACAACTAGGCTTTGCGTCACCCTAAACACCTCACCGCCTATCTCTAACTCGCTTGCTGTTGTTAGGTCTGTTACGGAAGCAGAAACAGTCGAAGAACCCAAGCCAGTCACAGATTGATATAAGTCCTCAATCATATAAGAGAGGTCAGTTGCGAAGTAGGAGGTGGGGATACTGCCAGCCATAAAACCACCTCTTATGTCAATCTTGAGGAAAGTATATGCCTTTTATCTTGTCCGTTATATATATGCCACCAATCTGCTTATGAAATGCAATATGCTCGCAATCTGTTCCAGTATATCTAATTCCCCTTATCTTGTCGGCCTTATAGAAAGCCATCCCTCCAAAAGCTGAATTAGCAAACATCGCCCCACTAACAGAGCTTTTGGTTGCCTTCTTGAACTCATCTTTTGTGTCTGGATATTCCATATCACCAATCCAATGAGGTCTTGTTCCATCCTTGAACTCTACTGCTAATAGGTCGTAATATACCCACTCTCTATCCATATAATGAATCGGCTCACCGGGATGCCACGGAACATACTTCTTTGGCATAAGCCCCATAATTGCCTCGGCGTTGTTTTTTGGGGCATAGGTTTCTAGTCCAATAAACTGAAACAAGTCTAGGTCAGCAACGCACACCCAGTCTGGTTGCTGTGCCTCTGCGGCTATAAGAGCTTCGTTTCGGAGATAGGCCATTCTCTCGTATCTAGTCATTTCCTCTGTTGGGCTTGGGTTATAGATTTGAATAGATGGGCATAGCTTTGTTATGGCTTGCAGAATCTTTGGCGTATCGTCTGTGCTATCGTTTTCTAGTATTACCCCAGACAAATCCCAATTCTGCCTCAATGACAAAATAGATGGGATATTCGATAGGAGCGATCTTGCACAATTCCTAGCCAACCCGCACAAGAAAAGTTTAGGCTTATGCGTCATCGGCAACGCTCTTGTCTTGAATATGATTAAAGAATTGGTTTAGCCGTACTGGCCCGATTGTCTTTTGTAATTCTTTCCACCCATCCACTAGCCCCTTGTAGCCATAGAAATCTTCCTTAAACTCGACTTGCTTAAGGGTTGTGTAGGCATAGTGATTGAATACCAGCCCCCAAGTTTCTGTGACTCCCCTTGGGACTAGCCTTGACTGGATATTTAGCCGTGGTGGTTCGTGGCTAGTGAAGCAGACATTCTTTCCCCACTTCCAAGCCCTCATCCATTCATACCAACTAGAACTATATCCTTCCCTAGTAATTATCTTTTTATTATCCCCAACAAAGAAGTTACAATGGAATTGCATCGTTGCCCCATCCTCTGCCCCATTGAGACATTCGTAAATCTTTTCGATCTGATCTGCCCTCCACATCTCGTCAGCGTCCACCTCCATAACAACCCCAGAATCGACTCCTTGTAGGGCTTGCTTAATCATCTCTAGCTTTCCGTTGAATGCCTTGTCTTGCGAATAGACTGCCACATTTCCACCTCGGATGCTCTCAAGGTATTCGTGTGTTCCGTCTATGCTCTTGAAGTCCTTGTGCCACTTGTCGGGAACTTGCCTACACCATCGAGTGCATCCTAGAGGCTCGGTCACTCCCTCGACAATCCTCCACTCCCAAGGAATCTTTAGCTTTTGAAGCTCTGCTAGATGCCTCTCAATGTATGGCATTCCGTTGAGTACAATAGTGAAGATGGTCAGCATTGTTTTATCCAGCATTGTTCTCCAAGCATAAAATCCATATTTGGGAACGATTCATTTACTGCTTGAACAACCCCACTAAATGTTTGTATATAATCGTGACCAGCCAAGATTCCACCCTTACGAATCTTGGGCTTCCAGTTAGCAATATCTCTCTTTACTGCCTCATAGCTATGGTCTGCATCTATAAAAACCCCATCCAAAGATTCATCCTTAAAAAGATGAACTGCCTCATTGGTTGTCATTCTGTGTTCTTTATAGAGTCCATCCAGCCTAGCCATATTGGATTTGAACTTTTGATATAGATTGTCCTTCATTTCCTCGGTATGCTCTTCCGAGCCTAACCAAGTATCTACAATGTGAATGTTGATGTCTGGGCTTTTGTTTTTTGCTTCAACCACAAGGAATGCAGAGCTTCTTCCCTTCCAAGCCCCAAGTTCTGCGATAGTTCCTTTTGGCTCACATTTATCAACCATTAGACGATATACGCTAGGATAAGTGAACCATTGTTCTCCAAAGCATTCATCCTCATATATATGCTTCATAACTGAAATATGGCCGCACCATTACGAACAGACCAATCCTCCCAAAGCAGTTTCCCAAATCCCTTGAGCTTGTGGTAGTTAGCCAAATTCTTCATAGCGTTAATATCGTCTAGGGCGATGATCGCTTTCTCTGCCAAGAATGGCCTTACGCATCGAAGTTCGGCTTCCCCGGAGAACTCGCAACCATCTATCAACACAAAATCAAAATTCATCTTATGCTCAATATGAATGTCCTCGATTGCGTTGGTGCTATAAGGTTGGGCAAATTCAACACATTCGTGATACCAGCCAAGAACTTGATCTAGGGGATATTGGTTAATGGTGGTTTTATTTGTTCCGTAAAACTCTGCTATATCCAACTGGTTCATCCATAGCTTCGGTAGAGTTGCCGTGCCGTTGATGGCAACGCCACCCCTTGCCGATAGGTTCATCGAATGCCTACCAATGCGGTCTGGGTGGTTCTCAATGCTGAATAGCCTTTTTGTCCTAATACATTGAGTTGAGCCATCCCCAGTTCCTCCCCCAATCTCTAGGCCAACATCTAATCCCTCGCTGTACTTTGCGAGGGCTTTCCCAAATGAGTCGTTAATAGTTATCTCTTGCATTTCAATTTCTCCTCTAAAGCCTTGCGAATTACATAAGAAATCACAGCTTCCTTATCGTGCTTCAATGCGAGCATCCCAGCTTTGTATAAATCTTTCTCTGCCTTCTCATCATAGCTCACATCCACCTCGACCATCGGAGGAACTGGTCTAGCCTCTCCAAAGCGAATGATTCCAGACTTACGATTGCCAGTTTTGGCTTTTGCGTTTTTCATAGATGGCCTTCCCCTTTTCATAAAATTCTGGCTTGTTATGGTTCTTTAACTGTTCGTCTGGTTGCCCGCCATTAAACATAGGATTATCGTGCTTGAATTGGATATGTCTAGCCTCAATTACAATTTGTTCTGCGTAGGCTCTATCCGTGAACTCGTTATCGGAATAGATGCCGTCCGAGTCTTGGTAATCTGGGTGGAATAGATGCCCCTGCTTCTTGAGCCTAGATTGCGTCAGAATCGCCATACAGAGGAGCTTGTCTTGCCGTAGGCCATCTGATACTGCCAGCACCTTCTCTTGCGTTGTATCCCCAATGGCGGTCGAAATTAGGGCATCCCAATGGCGGGGGGGTGTCCAGTCATCGCTCATTTGAATAATAATGTCCCCTTTGGCTATTTTTGCCCCTGCGTTCCAAGCGTTAATCATCCCGCCCGGATTACATCTAATCGCTTGGTGGGGGGTGTAATCTATGGGGTCGTTATGATCTACCATAAAGAGCCACTCAATTTCTAGGGGCTTCTCAGCCAAGGAAAGCCACATCCATCGCCTCTGCCAAGCAATCTGTGGCCTTCCCCTTGTAGCGTGAACAATGCTAATCTTGGGGGCTGGTCGCATCTTCTTAATCTTTTCGGCCTCACCAGCTTCCCCAACGCAAACAGAAGCCGTCTCGTATAAGTCCATCGCTTGCCAGTTATAGATCGCTTCGACAAGATTCCAGTAGTGGGCTTTAGGGCGATGCAAAGTCAGACAAGAACGAACTGCCCCATAAGCCTTTATCCAGTTGCCTTTACCAGACCAATGATTTGCGATATAGAAGTAAGCCTCTCGGCGGTCTGGTTGTAGGGCTACGGCTTGTCCGAGATAAGAAAGCCTCTCGTTTTCTGGAACTATTCTCCCCAAGTTGCAAAGCACATCGTAGCGAAGCGTGTCCTCTAGGTCTGGGAAAGACAACGCTCGCATACTCGAATCAATGCACTTTTCGTTCTGACCAGATAGAAAATACTCTTGGGCTTGATAGTAAAGCGAGTTGGCGGCTGGGGCAAGCGTATCGGCCAAGATGTTCAAGTTCCTCTCCGCACTCCTTGGCTTGTATCCGTGGGGCTTGTGGATTCGGAAAATCTTGTCTACGCCAATCGTCTTGTTTGGCTCTTTGCAAACAAGCATTTCGTGAACCCGGTTCTTCCAGCTACAAGTCCCCTTCTTGGAGATTTCTTCTCGGAGTGGGATGAGTCCAGCGTTGTCCACATTGTATTTTAACGCCACTAGGTGAGCATCTTTTTGAATGGCAAGGTCAATGGCCTCCTCGACAACCTTCGCTCCGTCCTCGACCATTACATCGTCTGCATCGACCCATAAACACCACTCATTTGAGCAAGCCTCTAACGCCGTGTTCCTTGCCGTTGCAAAATCGTCAATATGAGGCCAATCATTTTTATTGGTATAGTGGACAATCTTTGCACCCAACCCCCTCGCAATCTCCTCTGTTTTATCTGGGACAGCGTTCCCCCTAGCGATGCAAACAACAAGCTCCGCTGAAATGGGCTTAAACGACTCAAGGCATCTGGCGATATACTCTTCTTCATTTCCAGAGATGAGATAGACTGAAATAGGATATTTCATTTAGATAGGATTTCTTTCTGCTAGAGGATGTCAATTAAAAGAAAAAGGGGGAGCAGGTTATTCACCCACTCCCCCTTCTTCGGAGGAAACAACCAACCAATCTTTAGCTGTAGGTCGTGGTGATACGGACGGCGGCGTTCGCATCAATGACTTTCTCTGCTGTGTTCATACGAACACGGAGAACATTTGAGCGACGAGCCTCGTCACGATAGCTCTCGGAGACGAAGCCACCGGGGGCATCTTCCGACCAGACCAAGGTGCGTCCCAATCCACCAGCGGTGAACTGACCGCCAGCAACATTAGCAACAACAATCTTGGTGTCGGGAACAATGAACGAGCCAGAATAGCTCTTGTTCTTGTTCGCTGTGTTGTAGGCCGCACGACCGATGTAGACATTATCCACACCGAACGCTTCGGCAATCTGCTTCTCATCAAGCAAGCGACCACCAGTATTGGAAACAACTCCGTAGAATTGATTTTGCAAGAGGGTGGTACGGCGAACTCGCTCATACACATTTGCACTCATTATGACGGCATTGGCCGCATAACCTAATTTATTAAGAGCCAATTTGCCAGCCGCAACATCCGCAGGGGCGTTGATGGTTGCCAAGTTAGCTTCGGTGTAGTTAGCCGTAGGGCTTAAATCAGCCGTGGTGAATGGGGTCGTTGTCGCCCAGAGCAAGTCAGCCACCCGCTTTTCGTGGGAGAGCTTGACTTGGCGGAGCAAGAACTTGGCAGTTTCGCTTTCCAGCGAAAAAAACCTGTTCGCATCACTTTTGAAACTATCATCAATTAGCTCCTCTAGGCCGGTCTCTTGGCAATCGTAGGTATCAGAGGTGAATTTCCGAACCGCACGAGCGTATTCAGAACCAGCATTCCTCTTTGCCGCATCAGCATTCAAGAGGTCAGCATCAGCCGTCTGCACCTTGAGATACTGACCGCTCTTTGCCGATACTGGCAAGAGAGGGAGAACTTCCGCACCGATCAAACCGATCTCGGCGGGGGCTTCGATCAAGGCTTGGTTAATATCAGCACGAATGGTCGTGCCACCAGAAATAAAGCTCATTTTATATTATTCTTTCTTTGTTTGTTGTTGTTGTTGTTTAGAACATCGGAATTGCGATTTCGATAACAGCCGATGAACTTGTGGCCGCTTCGAGTGCAACACCAGCCGTCACAAGATTGGCGGCCAATGTGGTCACCAAACCAGTAGCGTCGAATTTCAAAGTATCACCAACTGCCGCAACGCCAGAGACGGTTGCAAAGAAGGTTGGGTGGAACAATTTAACTGCCACGAAACCACCAGCGGCAACATCTTCTTGAGTTACGCCGATAGCTTTGGTTGCACCAGTTACCGCAACATTAACGAAGCCAGCCGTGGTGGTGTCGGGCTGAACGAATCGGAACGCCGAAATGGCAGAAGCCGAACCGAATGTGCGAAAATTACCATCAACTTGAGTAGACATTTTCTTTTATCCTTTTGTTAGATTTTGATAATGCCACGGCTTTTTGCCTCGGCATATTCTGTGGGGTTAGACAGCATCACGGCTTGCATAGCCTTGAGCTTTGAAGTTCCGTAATCGCTATGGGCGGCTACAAGTTCTTCAAAAGTTTTGGGTTCAACCTTTGTGGGGGCTTCAACAACTGGTGAAGCAGAGATAGGCTTAATACCAAACTCGGTGAGAACTGCTTTGAGCTTCTCGGCCATCTGCGTCTCATCCTTCTTCACCTCATCCTTGGGTGCTTCTGGGGCGACTGGTGCTTCGGCTTTGTCCTCTGCTTGGTCTGCGGCTTCGTCTGCGGGTTTCATAGCGGCTTCGAGAGCCTCTAGGCGAGCTTTAAGTTCGCTCAATTCGTCCATATATTTCTTATCCATATTTTTATTCTCCTTGTTGTCAAGTATTGGGTCGTGTTCCACAACGGCTTGTGTATCGGCAGGGATGCTCACGCCTCCCGCATTATATGCCAATTTTGATTCTGCCTTTACGCAAGAACCAGATTCGTATGCCGGAACTCCCTTTGCTGGTTTGTAACCTTCCCAGCATCGGAACTTTGTTCCAACTGCGAAAACAAGCATCTCAACATCTTTGATTTGAAAATCCCTAAACTTCTCGTTACTTGCAGGGCTAGAAACTAGATCGGCAGATTCAATCCTTTTGGGGCGAATGTAGTCCTTGCCTCCAATAGTTTCAGATTCGTTTAAGAAGGCAAGGCTTACCCCAAACTGATCTGGGGCTTCATTTGCCATTTCTTTAACTAGGCCATAATGAGGGGAGCTTTTGAGCAAGTGAAGGTCGGCCAATAGCTTGTCCCCTTCAATCCGAGGGTTTCGAGCAAAGCCTAGAACTGCCTCTAATCCAGAGCCGTGATTCATCTTAACCTTCACGCCATTGGGTGCTTGAGACATTAGCTCGTAAGCCTTCTCAATCGAGGTCTTATCAATGAATAGGTCGTGGCCTCGTGCTTCGCCTTGGCTCAAGATATACACATTAGGGATAATCGTAGAATCCTCTTCAAGCCTAGCCTCTTTGCGTTGCTTCTTCTTTGCATCACGATATGTTTGATAGGCAACTGCCGCCCTTTGCTTTGTGTCTGGGAAGTCTTTTACGGCTGTCTCGTTGCCCATAAAACGGCCAACGAAGTCCTTTGTTTTCTCGCCTTTTTTGGGTGTAATTAGGGGCATATTATTAAACTAGGGTTAAGAGGTATTTAAGTTGGTTCACGCTTCCAAGAATCTCATCTCGGATATTTAGCAAGTCCGTGTCACCCTCGTTCAAATAGCCCGGTAGCTCATCAGAAAGGAACGAAATAAACTCATCATTGTATTCCCCAAAGCCTTCCGAATAGTTATCAAGACTAAAGTCAAAGGTGGAAGCAGAGATAATTCTGCCATACTTGCCCATAAAGGTTTCCACAAACTCATCAATGTTCTCAGTAAGAGACTCATAGATTTCTCCAAAGCTCTTGTGTTGGCTATAACTCCTTGTCTGCCAATGAAATATCTTATATTGATTCTGGTAGGTAAGAAGCGTTGTGAGAATTGTCTCGCCGTTGGCGTTTTCCATAATCACCTTCCTAGTTTGTCAATTACTTGCTCTTATCTTTAATCGGGCCACCGACAATCCAAGCATCACAAGTTCTTTTGGATGCACACTTAAAATCAAAAATCTCACAGTATCCAAGATTCCCGCCAACCGCAACTTCGTTTGCATCTTCACCAATGCCCTTCTTAATGCAACCAAGGAGCTTGTTGGTTTGATTAAATGCCGCACAATTACCACATACCATCTTTTTTGCCGTTGCTACATCGCCTTGAAATTCATTTGCCTTTGCTTTCCAGTAATCTTCGTTGGGTTCATTTGGATTAGCAGGGCCATAATTTGCATCGTCCACGGCGTTCTGTCTGTTCGCTAAATTGGTTTTGATGTCTTGCGTTGCGATTGGACAAGAGGCCGGTTCTTCGAGCTTTTCATCTCGGCTGTCCATCTGCTTAATGAGCTTCTTGACCCAAGAAAATCCAGCGTCTCCACCCCAACCATTCCACGCTTGCCATCCCTTGCCTTGATCGTCCCAGCCAGCACCCTTCTTATCGACTTCGTGACGGCTAAAGAAAGAGTGCATTCTTCTGATTGTGTCTGGCGACAAAGATTTCCCAGCAATCAAATCTCTAGCCCTAGCGATACCCACAGAGGTCATTCCTCGCTGGCTTGCTGGTTTCTCGCCTCGGACTTTTAAGGCTCGTTTAGCCGCATCTCTAGCTCCTTGTGGCGGGGTGAAGTCGATGTCCGAATACTTGCCTAGTTCACAAGCATTCAACATTCCCTTAACAACCATATCCACACCTTTAGAATCTAGCCTAGAAAGTTCCTCTAAATTGTTATCAATCTGTTTCCCACCAATCTTGCTTGTGTCCTCGGTTTCCCCTTTTTCGGTAGGCTCACGCTCTTCGCCAACATCAATATCGCCATCCCCACCAGTTGTTCGACTTGCCGTATCTTGTTCTTTAATTGGAGGGATAACAACAACTGCGTTCTCGTCTTGTGCCTCATCTTGCATTTGCTCTGGTGCTGGCGAGCCAAATGCGGGGGCTTGAATTGGTTTGTTAATGTCAGAAATTGTATCTGGGCTTACTCCATATTGTTCTGCTAGGTCTTTAACTAGCTTGGCCTCCAATGCCCTCTGCCTCATCGAACTCTCAAAGTCCAATCCCTTCTCTGCGTAAATTGAACTTGCCGTTGTTAATCCAGCCCTAAACTCTGCGATATTTGCTACTGATTCACGGCCAAGGTCGATAGAAACATTTGCACCAAAATTGAAAATTCCCTTGGTGCTTTTGCTTCCAAGATTATTTGCAATCAATCCCCTCGTCACTCCGTCTGCAATTACAATGTTCTTTAGTGGACGAAGAACCTTATCCTCTAGTAGCTTTTGGTATCTGCGGAAAGTGCGTCCAGCTTGTTGCATTTCAAGTCTAGCTGTCGGGCCAGACATTGAAGAAGGGTCTACAGCAAAGCTATAAGGGATGCCAACACCCATACAAATGTTTCGCAGAAGAATCTTGTGAAATTCTGCAAACGCACCAGAGGGACGGCTCGGCCCATCTGGGAAAATAATATCTTCATTTACCTCAAGATAACTAACCTTACCCGGTTCAATCGTTTCTAGTTTGATTCCTTGATTGTCGGCGTTTAGGTCGTTAGTCAATGCGGAAAGATCAGAGGCGTTATTATTATTCCGCTTTACAATTCCAGCTTGTGAACTGGCGTATTTAGCGGCCATCTTCTCTGAAGCTATAATCTCGTAAATATCCACGCAGTCATTGATTGCCGTATGAAAAGCAGAGACTCCCCTATACTGGTCAATGCGAAGTGGGTCATAGAGATGAAACGCTTGGCTTGCAGGAATCGTGGTTTGGAAAATGTAGGCGTTGCCAAATGTGCGAAGATAAATGTCGTATCCAGTAGGAGCACCAGTTTCTTGATCTATATGAATACCGCTGATTAAATTAAGGCTTGTATAAGTTCTGTTTGGGTCTCCAACTCTATCTGCCTCAATTCCTTGTAACCTTAGATTGCCCTGCTGATCTCGCACTAACGCAAACAAAAAGTCTCCGTCTCGCAACATAGACATCATAGCAATTTGCATTAGGAATGAGCCAGTATTTCTTCCAGACAAATCGCATTTATCCCACCATTCATTCCAATATGCCTCAATATCACTATTGACCTTTGGGCTTTCTGTTCTGGCTTGGTAAGAGATATTCCCTGCACAATGGCTTGCAAACTTCATCAATAGGCCACGCACCAACCCAACATTCTCTGCCAAGTCCCTAGAACGCTTGAGCAATTCTACTCTATCATAGTTAGATCGAAAACCCTCTGCACCAGACAATGAGGACGGCCCACGGCGTTGTCTATTATATTGAACTGCGTCATATTCAAACGCTGTGAGCTTTGCCCTAGATGCCAAACGCTCAACTGCGGCTTGCGGATTAACAAAGGCAATCGCCTTATCAATTAAGTTTAATTCAACCTTCTTCACTTACGCCATTCCAAGAGAGCGAGAAGGGCCGAACTTTGCGTAGGTGGTGCGAACTCTTCCACCAGTCGCCTGCTGAATGGCTAGGGTAAGTTCCGCAATCGTATCTCTCACCTCACCGAGATTCGCTCTTGAAAAAGAGCGTCCAGCTATCGAATAGCTTGAACCCGCCACCGCTATTGCTTCGAGGCAAGTGATATATTTATCACGCAGAGAAGTTAGGGTGGTGAGGGGTAGCCCAATAAAATCACCCTTCGCCATTCTCAACCTCCTCTGTCAAACTTGCAGGAGAGACTTTCAATCGACCATATAAGGCCGCACCAACGATGTTCATACATTCACAGTCCATCAAATGATTATGCTTCCCCACTTGTTTCCACACAAGCCTTTCCCTCCCAGTCATAGGGTTTTTCACCCGCACCTTCACCTCTGCTTCAATATGCACACGCCAAACATCGGGAGTGTCGAGAGCGATGTAGCCCGGTTCTTTCAATAGATTTGCTAGAATGTCCTTGATGGATGGGTTCGACCATCTCCAAACTGGGCAGAACTTCCACTTCCACCCTGCCTTCGATTGAACTGCTTTACCGCTGAATGGGTCTCCGTTTGCAATTCGTGAATAAGGGCGTTGTAATTTGTGTTCTCCGACTATTTCAGAAAAGCTGGTACGATCTGAACCAACTAATGCTATCCATCCATTTTTGCAACAATTCAAATAAACATCTCTGGTTTGATCGCCCGAATCGCAGAATACACACTTGCTCTCAACTCCAAATTCTTCTGCCTTCGATTGAATATCTCCCCAAGTTTCTAGCCTTCCAGCCCATACAAGCCGTGATCTGCCCTCAATGTCCCAAGCCCGAACAACGCACCAAGCGTGAAAGCCCCCCGCCTCTTGGATGTCGCAAGCCATAATCAGCTTCTCATTAACTCTGACTTCACCCATCTTATAGTCGCCAGCCACAATTTCCATCTTCTCGCTTTCGTGTTCCATCCAAGGCTCTGCTAGAACTCGGTTCACGAAGTCTTGTAGCCCGATGATTCCATTGTGCTTATCTTGCAGAAACTTCACCGCTAAACTTCCAAAGGATACCCAAGGGGCATATAGGCCGTTAAGATGATAGGAGCGTCTGGCTGGTTCGCCCTTGAGGTTGGTTGCCCTCCACTCGCCCTCTCGAAGCATCTTGGTTTTCTGTCCGTCTGTAATCTTTTCCTTGCATCCCTCGCACTCGTAGTAGGTCGAGGATTTCACTAGCTTATAGTCATAAACCCCATCCTCAATCTTGGCGGCCTCATCCCACTTCACTTGTCCCCAGACCAGCTTCTGCTTATGTCCACAATGAGGACAAGGAACAAAGTAGAAACGCATATCGCCCTTTTGCCACTCACTCCAAATAATTGAGTCGGCAGTTGTCGGGGTGCTGGTTGCTATGATGAGATGGTTTGGGTAGGTGCTGACTCGTGCCTCTGCTAATTGAACTGGGTTCGCCTCTCGCCCCGACCCCGCTTGCTCTGGGAACTTGTCCACCTCATCCATACAGAGCAAGGCTATCGAGCGACTAGAAAGAGCCGAAGGGCTTGTGCCAGCCCACCATACCGAGCATCGTTTGAAGTGCTGTTCGAGTATCTTTATTTTATCTGTATTGTCGGGTTTTTCCTTAGCGAGTGCTGGGCAATCATCAATCATTGGCAACCACCTAGTTTCTGTGAATGATCTGGCTAAATGCTCGCTAGGCATAACCCACAAGGCGGGACAAGGTCTCTCTGCTATTCGGTACGCTAGGCCAGCTAGAATCGTTGTGGTCTTGCTTGTTTGTGCCCCCCATACCAACACCACCCTACGAATCGAATCATCGCCAAAAGCCTCTAGGGGTTCACGGACATAGGGCGTGAGCGTTGTCGAATAAGCACCGGGTATGTTCGTTACCCTAGCTGAAAGTGTTAGGTTTTTCTCTGCCCATTCTGGGATTGAAAGTTGTTCCCTTGGCTCAAACAAAAGGCGAGCGAAGTTCTTGGCCTCATCAATCTGATTCATCTCTTAACCAGATAATCTTTGGCATACGCCCAAGCTGGGTTCATATGGATTTGATGATGGCACTCGAAGCACACCGCCAAGAAAAACTCTACCTCGTTGAGCCTATCCCCAAACCTTCCTCGCCTATGGTGAACTTGGCTCGCCATCTTGCACTTGCATACTTGGCAGACTGGATTGTTGGTTAGAAACTTCTCTCGCACATCTTTATAGACTTCGTTCTGCCCTTTCCTCTTTGCAGATACTCGGCGTAGTTTCCCGCCTCGCTTGAGTGGGGTCTTGCGTTTAAGTGGTGTGCGTTTCATTGATCGAAGAATGGAACATCGTGGGCACATAAATCCCTAAACTCTGGTATCTGCATAAGTGTTTTGTGAAGTGCGATTGGGTCTGCTTTGTCCCTAACAACTGCGTGGTGAAAGTGAACCATCCAGTATCTTCCCACTCCCTGCCTTGTCTTTGGGTATTCTTTAGAGCAACATCCTACGCACATAGCGAATCCATATTTTTCTTCAAAGTTTTTGAGTTGTCCACGACCCGGAACATAAAGAGTAGAGTGGCTAGTTCTGGGGCAGTATGCCAAGGCTATTCTTGTAGGCTTTGTGGTTTTCATCGGTCAAAGAATGGAAGCACTATGCCAAGGATTGCGATTGCTACCAGCAAAACAATGAAGCACTCGTTCATTTGAACGCTCCTTCTGCCTTCTGAATGGTCACAAAGATTTGATCGATGCCCTCTTGGATAGCCCTTTTAGCACACTCTGGGTCGCTAGGATTTGCTCTGGCCGCCAAGCTCGAAGGCATAGCATCCATTAAGTTTCTAATTGCTCCTAGCCATTTGCCGAACACTTCTCGCACTTCTTCCATTCGTAAGGTTATTCTGTTTGTTTCTTCCCATCGTGCGTGTTCCATTTCTGCTTCTGCGACTCGCTTTTTTGCTTCGCCCCATCCTTGCACGGCGGCTCGCATAGCTACTGGCGAGTTCTCTTTGTAAGACCGCATCACCAATGAGTAGGCAACCATTTCTGCCCTCTTCGCACGATGTAATCTCCCAAGTGGCGTTTGCGACTTGAGTGACTCTATGTCCAAGTCCTCTGATGTCTCGGAGGAGTTCTCCGATGCTGACAAGATTGGCTGAAGTCTGCTTGGATTCTTTTGATTTGCTAGTTTCCAACGCTCGGCATCGCTTACGCTTGTAAGTGGCATTCCTGCCTTTACCATTTTTGAAATTTGGCCTTTGTCCATTCCCCACTTCTGAACTAAATCTATTTGCCGTATCATTCATTATAGAGGTTTGCCACAAGCCTCACACTTTTCTCCGCTGGCTTTGCTCTCCTCCTCTGGTGCAGTTGCTTCCATCATCTCGGCTATTTCTAGCTCTCCGAACCCGGTTATGTCCAGATCAATCTCGCCAGTATCCAATCCTTCAAAAATATCTTTTAATAACGGAATATCGAACTCACCACTCAACTTGTTTAATGCGATGTTGGCCGCCCTTTCTTTCTGATCGTCCAACCATACTGCCCATACCTCCACCTCTTCTTTCCCAAGTGCTGAATAGCACTTTAACCGCTGATGGCCTCCAACGATATTCCCAGTTTTTGCATTCCAAGTGATAGGTTGGAGATTGCCAAGCTCTGCAAGGCTCTTGGTCAATCGACCCAACGCATCGCTAGTAATTTTTCTTGGATTGTACGATGACGGAAAAAGCTCGGATAGTGGCTTGGTTAGCAGACAAGGGTATTTCATTTTATTTTCTTAACTTATCTATGTTGATGTAAATGTTCAAGTTACAACTCGTACAAGAAATTTGCGGTGCGGAACCAGCTTGCCCTAGAAAAAGGGTGTAGAAGTCTCCTATTATCAATAACTTGCGTATGCCGTGGTATATGTATGGATAAGATCAATGACTTACATAGTGTGCCATTATGACTCATTTGTAAGTGCTTGATTATACTCATACTTATAGATTCTCTGTAAGTTGTTATCTGTCAAAGAGCGTGCTTTTGTAAGTGAGTGTTTTCGGTTTACTCTGTTTTATGGTTTAATTAGATAGGCTTATCGTTCACGCTGTCTGCCTTATCCTAGCCTATACCCCCCCTGCCTTGGTTGGGGTGTGCATTCCTTGACTGGCTTGGCGGGTGGGTGCGTTGGGGTTGGGCTGGCTGGCTTGGGGTGCGTTAGCCGATAGGGTGTGGTGGGTTGGCGGGGTTGGTGGGGCTGGCTGTCTGTCACCGGATGCGGGGTGCGTCTCCCCGCCTTGCGTTAGGATGTCCATTCCCTGCCTACCTTGTCACCTTGCTTGCCCTGCCCATCCTCCCGCCATTGTGGGTATCTTATATCCTATCCTATTCCTCGCCCCTGCCTATCTTCCTTGCTCGCTTTGAGCCGTGGGGGGTGTGGCCGTGGGTGCGTTGCCCTGCTCCCCACCTTGCTGAATTGGCAACGCATAAGCCGCCCCCAAATCGTCCCAACCTACCCCCCGAAATTATTTTCACTTTACCCCTTGACAATCCTATCAGATGGGTTAGAGTGTGGGGGTGTGAGGGAGGAATCCCTCTCACAAACAAACAACCAACCAAGAAAGAACCAACACAATGACAGACATACAAAAACTACTCGCCACCGAAATAGTATCAGTAAACCCAAAGAAAGGAAACAGACAATGACAACAAAAGACGCAATCAGAGAAACGGCCTCTTACTTTATTGAGAGAGGCGAGAATCCAAGTGAGACGGATATTAGGCTCACACTTAACGACC
>Ga0214921_10002202_pt1 | contig 32074 bp, 25 predicted proteins | sample LL1505_MetaG_FD_177992 | JGI IMG/M metagenome (GOLD analysis project Ga0214921, IMG submission 177992) | Freshwater microbial communities from Lake Lanier, Atlanta, Georgia, United States - LL-1505 | ecosystem: Environmental > Aquatic > Freshwater > Lake | place: USA: Georgia | collected... | reverse complement strand
GGAAGTAATAATCCACAATATCCTCAGCGCAACCCTCATGCCAATCAAAGCCACACAGGTCGACAATGCCAAGACTCGGGTCACGGGGTTTCTTAGGATTAATCACGAGGTCAACCTTATATCGCGGGTCCCCCACCACAACGCCTGTCTGTAGCTTCGCCTGTCCAAGGGAATCGGCTGATTTAGCCAGAACGTGCTCCAAGACAGATTTCATCAAGTCTCCTGATGACCTACGCCATGGAAAGTACTCTGGGCCAGGAACTTTCTTACGCTCTATAAACTCTTTTTTCTGTTCACCCTCTTCTTGGCGTTTCCACGCACGCCAAAGAAAATCGGAGATACTCGCCTTTTCGTGGTCTAGTTCATCGAATTTTTTGTGAAGATAATGAAAAGCCTTCGACTTAGGGCGACTCATGAGAACATTTAGTTCACCCTTCCGCTTGTCTGGATCATCACCTTGCCTAAAAGCAGTCAAATTCCCACGATTGATGTCCCAAAGGTAAAAAATATACGGACGTTCTTTGCCTTGAAGTGCCGCACCAGCGCCATCTAGCACGTCATCACCGCGACCTAACTTATCCAAAAAGTCTGTCTTCTTCGACTTAATGTAGGGTTCGTTTTTCAACAAGAAATAGACGAGCGCAACATCGCTTTCCATATTGATCCGTCGGCCCGTTTCTTTTTCGATATCCTTAACTTTTACCGCGACCCAATTCAGATAGCGATCAATCATATCGGTTTCGATACCCTTGTATTGCCCCGCTTCCTGGCGAACACTCTCTGGTTTTTCACTTTCGCTCCAGTCAATCTGAAGGGCTGGCCGCTCTCCGATTCTTCGCCACTGCATTACCTTTAGCTCGCTGTTGTAAACATAGCGATTCGAGTACTCGATGATATCAGGAGGACACCGGTAATGTTCATCAAGCATGACACTGGCTTCTTTGATGCCTTTCACCAAACCAAAAATATGACTGCCACCGCCTTTGATACCCCTGGCCTGCGTAGAACGAAGATGTTCGTCTAGATTAAACTCGGCAAAAAGATAATCGTCGATCACACTGTCTTTTGCCAAAACAGTTTGTTTATCGTCTCCAACCACCATAAACTTTCTGGCGCGAAGCATTAAAGGTAGTGCATCATCAACACGACACTGTGTGGCTTCATCCACGATGACAAGATCAAACAGTTTTGCTTTACAAGGGAAAAGAAAAGACACGGCCTGCTTACGACACATCCAAATCGGAAACGTCTGTGAAAGCTTCTCCTGAAGCTCGTGCCACACACCACTCGCCGATTCGAGAGATTCATGGCCTTTAAGACTATGCAGCATACCACCTATGGCCGTAAGTGCATTACTCTGACCCTCAACCGAATTCTGTGCGCCAGTTACAACCGCTGCAAGCTTCGAAATGAATAAACGTCGCACTAATTCCCCGCGCTGACGATCAAGATTTTGAAGTTGTTCAAGAAGTTCTTGAACACTCGGCATGCGGTCGACAGTATGCCCAAACGTAAAACTAGAGGTCGTCGCAAACCTACAAACTTCAAGAGACAAAGGCACTGGCCCATTGTAGGCAGGTCCAAGTGCATCGTGAATTATCTGCAGCTGACGCCAAACGCCTCGGGCGAAATTCTTTTGGTTTTTTAATATGCGCACTTGCGCCTGTAGAAGAGCCAGTAGCGCTTTAAGATGCGGTTTACCCGGATGCTGAATAATACTTGAGATCATCCTGACCGCTTGTTTTAGACCAGATTCTCCTGCGGGAAAAAGTCTCGACCAAATATCAAATAAATGCCGATTGACTCTGCTATCAGATGGGGAGCCAATAACCTTACCCAAATCCTGAATTGATTTCGGACGAAGCTTCAACAAAGACGCTACTGTACCCGCGGCTTTCTCAATATAACTAATATGCTCGGCTGTTACGACTTCGGGTATTGCAAAAATGTCATAAAGATCCTGGTCGCGCAGTTTGCTTAAATACTCACGCCCTAACACGAACTCACGAGCCATAGCCCTGGCTTGCCGGGTGGCTTTGCTTGATTCCCCGCGACCACCCATAAATTTCAAAAACTCGACAAAAGCGTCGATATCATCCACCGTCGTGGCATGTCCTCGTTTTGGGCTAACACGTTGCCGAATATCTGTTTTAGGTCCGAGACGAGCGTCCATCACCTTACCGATGGTTTTCTTAATTTTGTCCATCTCGTTATCGATTCGTTCAATGTCTTTGGCACTCACCTGATTCGAGTGCGCTTTTCCATGAATCTCCCGCGCATTGGCGATTCCTAAAGATTCTTCAATCGTTCGACACCAAACCGTCATGTCGGTGTGTCCACCCGCTAACTTATCGACAAGCTGAGCTGCACGACGCCAAAGAGCCACAGGGTCTACGCCCGAAGACTTATCCCCTCCAGCTAAATACTCTTCAATTTTTTCGTTCAGAGCATGCAATGCCGCTTCTTGATCGCTGACGATCAAAATCTTTTGACCGGAACAAACGGCATGAATTAACAGGTTCATAATCGTGAATGTTTTTCCAGTACCCGGAGGACCTTCCAGCAACACCACATCATGGGCGTTCAACTTGTCCATGAGACGACGCGTGCTTTGCGGACGAAAAACAGGAGTGAAAGGTCTTTCACAGAACGGCCGGGCACTCCGTGTAACATCTTTCTGAGCTGTACTTAAGAAACGGCCTGGCAGGGTTTTAGCAAATTTCTCAGGACTTCTATCAGCGAGCTGCTGCATCACCTCAAGATCAAGCTCCAGTGATTTTTGTAATGCACCTACGCGTTTCGACGCCCGATAAACTGCAACACTTTCTGTATCACACTCAGCACCTACGATTTTTAGAGCGGAAAATAGCCCACCTTTACCACTCTCTCCGGGTAGTCCGAGCACAATCTCCCTAGTTCTTAAAAATATATCATCGGCTACGGGAAGCTCTCGAGAAAGATAGATTCGCCCTAGCCTTCCATCGTACTCGATTCGCTGGGCTAAAAGAGTCCTAAAAAATTGATCCACAGCGGTCTCGGGATTCGATTCATCTGTGAAAGCCTCGACCATGGTAGCAAGAGCCAAGTGATTTAGATAAATGCGCGATCCTTCGCCACCCTCCAGCAGAATCTGACGACCGGACTCGGCGATCGAAACGGGAGTGTAATATAAAGGAAAACGGAAAGTTTTCAGGTCACCAGAGGGTGACTTAAAAATGGCGTCAATAATTTCAAAACCAAGAAAATACTCTGTGTCATCACCAGTAAGAAATACCTCTCGCATCTCTTGAATGTCGTCAGTACCAAGTTCACATCGAAGCGTCTTACCACGCATAGCCTTAACTTCAGCTGAAAGTAGCGGCAATGGCCAGACATGTTTAACAGACCCTTCTTTTTTTACATTTTCTGCATTGGCTTTTGGCTGCCGATCAAGCATTTTTTGATTTGTGGCACCGAATAGCGCTTGATAGTCTACGGACCAGATTTTATCCGCGTCCCGCTCGCCGAGGCGGCTTTTGAAGGATTTCAAATCAGCCAACTCCACGGCCTTACCTGGAGCTCCTCGTGGCGTGCGGGCTTCTTTTCCTGCTTCGCCATTCGGCTTTAAACCACTTCCCGCACGTCTTCCCACCGGGGGAAAATACCGATCCACCTGACTTAAGACATCAGTCCTTAATGCCAAACCACTGTTTAGACTTTCGGAAGCCTCTGCAAATGTAAATTTGAACAGGCGGTGATAAGCCAAAATGCGACCTAGGACATCACTGCCATGTTGGACTCGGGAATCATGCATCATCTCATCGAGGGCCTTAGCTGCCTCATGACTGAGGATCAAAGTCCCAGTTGCCCCTTCTCGTGAGTCAACGGCAGAAATTCGCACACCTACTTGGCTTAGCTCCAGCGAAAACTTAACCTTACCCTTAAACTCTACGCTACGGTCCATCGCGTCTTTTGCCTGACAGATTGCTCGGACGGCGCTTCGAAACAATTCAAATAAAAACCTCGGCACGACTAACGATTCTTTGCGTGCAATATTCTCGATGACATAACTCTCAAAGCCTGTGGCATCGTGCTGGCGGCGCAGGCTTAATTTAAAACCACGCCCCACGGACCGCCGGAGTCCGGTGTCAATTGTTTCAGAAGATAAAATCCGGTCTAAACTCATTCTTAACCCTCTTTGCTACGCACAAACCTACGATCTTTTACCGAATCAGTATGGAAACTCGTCTATTTTCAGCACGTGCATTTTCCAGCGCTTGGCCCGTCCGTTCGCCCACGTCAACTTTTGGGCGAGTGGCGGCATAGCCAACAATACGCAGCCTGGATTCGCTGAATCCAAATGAAATTAGCCAGTTTACAACGCTGCTAGCGCGCCGCCCACTCAACGTCCAATTTGTTTCGATTTCTTCGCCAGTTTTAACGTGATCTTTTCTATACAACGGCACGTCATCGGTATGGCCCTCGACGTCGATTGAGTACCTGGTGGCTAGGATTTTTTTTAACATAGGGACCATTGGACTTAGACTCCCAGTTTTCAAAGTCGCAGACGCGGTGTCAAAAAGCGCTGCACTTTCAAAATCTAGATGTACTCCATCCTCTCCGAGCCGCACCGAGACGCCTTTTTGTCCCGCAGCAACCCGCTCGAGATCTCTTGCGAGTTCGACAAGTGTCCCTTTTGAAATTCCTGTGACGGATGTTTTCATCCTCTCAAACGAGCCTACGTCGATACGACTCATACCAACTAACACCGCAAAAAAAACGCACAACAGAGTCATCAAGTCACTTAAGCTTAAATAAAAAGCGTTCACCGGTGACTCCCGGTTTTTTAGCTGCAACGATTGTAGATCTCGTAACCTCAACCAGATACCCCTTCCCGAACCGTATCCATACTTTGGTCATCTCGTTTGATGAGGATGCCTATTTTGGTCAAAAGCTGTTTGTGACTCTCGATGAAAATATGATTGTGGTGTTCTAAACGACCTGCGAGGGGCGTAAAAATTAAACTGGCCAACCCAGCGCCGTAAGCGGTCGTCATTAATGCTAGAGACATAGCAGGTCCAATCTGCCCTGGGGACGACATGGACTGCATCACCTGCACAAGACCAATCACTGTTCCAAACAGACCAAACGAGGGGGCAACGATGGAAGCCTTTTGAAGCATAGACGTAGCCACTTCGCGCTCAAAGAACTCGTCTTGAACCCTCCCCGTGATGAATGCATCAATCTCGTCGAATGTAAGCCCCTGGTGATACATATAGATAACGTCCGACAAGATCTCCCCTGTCAGGCCATCAGAGTTTTTGACTTGGGTCAGAGTTTGCCCCTCGACGACGGCACGATCAATCTGGCGCATCGTTTTTTGGATGTGGCGATCTGGAGTACCCACGAATGACTTGGCGACCATTGCAAGTGATCTGACGAGAACAAATGCATCGAACTGGAAAACCAAGCTTGCGAGAGTTCCCCCAATCACAATCACGAGTCCTCGTCTGTCAATCAATGAATAGCCCTTGCTAACACCGAGACTCGCAATCAGCACTAAGGCGAAAATCGCAAGAGAGATTATCAGGCTAAGTGGCGCTGAACGCTTCCTTGTTGTTTGAACGTATTTCCGTTCATTTAGCCCCTCAATCATGACGCCTCCCCACTAAATTGTTCCTCGATCTGCATCTTGGTCTGGTGATCAAAAATAATATCAGCAACCCGACGCCCCGCATCTGAGCTAACCGCGGCCAATGAAATCAGATGTTCACCAGCATATTTTGCCAAAATAGCTGTACCATGCTGTGGAATTTCTTCTCCAGCACTGACGTGGACGATTTGCTCACTCCGATCCGTGAACTTTATTTTTATTTTCCGACCGTCTGTCGCTACGACCACCGCTAACTTCGACGTAAATGGCTCCGGCTTCGGATCAAAGATCCAAACTGATTTAATGACGCCACCTTCGTAAAATCCCAAAGCTCTAGCACTCAGCGCAGGAGTGCCCTCAAGTGATTTCAATGGCACTGTAAATTGAGTATCGTCAGCCTTGAGAAGAACCACGCCCTCCTGCACACGGACGGCACGAACCACACAGGCACGCATGCCAACTGGTAGTTGGTTCTCGTGGCCATTCACAGGAACCGAACGAATCGCATCCTCAGCAAAAGCTAGCTTCTTGCTGATGCGCGCTAGCTCTTCTTTTAGAGCGTCGTTTTCACGTCGCAGTGCTTCCAGCGTTTTTTTACCTGATTCATCTTTGATTGCAGAGTCTAATGCCTGCCTTGCCTTGGACTCCACAAGCTGAAGACGGGACAGTTCTGATTCATAACGGGCGACCTCGTCATAAAATCGTCTTAAGATAGGGCCTATGTCACGCTTGCGGGGAAGCTGCATAAATAACGCGGGCATGAGTTTCTTTGCAACAGCCCGTCCATCACTTCGATTTTTCGCCGACGTTGTCGCAAACACACCAAGCCGCATGCTATCGATAATGGCAAGTAAGTTCTCAAGATTTTGAGCAAACCCATTTGGCTCCAAATAGCGGGTGGCGACGTCCAGCAAGTTATCAAATAAAAGTCGATCTACCGACACCGCCAACTCACCTGATGTTTCATCAGACCAGACTTTTGCTAACCCTGTATCGATGCTTGCGTCGGAAACATCAACATCTTTGGCTTCAACAAATAAGCCAGCAAGTTTTTGTTTGTTCCGAGGATCAGTCATTTCAGTTTTATTCCTAAGAAATTCGGGAGCTTTGCCCTTTTCGTCGGATTAAATTTAAAAGAACTAAATACAGTAGCGGTGAAACCTGGACTCTACTGCGATTACACAATCAGCAAATCGCCTGTTTCTCTTGTATTTTTTTAATTTTTTTATTGAAAAACAAAGATCCGGTCATTAGACCGTTGGGGCTTGATCGCCCTCCAATCGCTCTATGATTTGCTTAAAGTTTTGGGGAGGTTCAGCACTTACTGTCACAGAATCCATGCCTGGAGCTGGCGAAAACTCAAGTGATCTCGCATGCAGCATGTGATGCAGTGAAGACATTTCAGAAAAAACCTCGGGAACACGAACAGCCAGACCTTGTCCGTATTTCTTGTCTCCCAATATTGGCAGACCAAGCATCTCCAGATGCACTCTGATTTGATGGCTTCGCCCGGTCTCTGGATGACAGACCACCCACGAGATGCCCAAATCTTTTCGGCTTAAACGCTCCTCGAACGTTGTACGACTTGGCTTACCACCACTTCTTACCGCAGAGACCTTGCCTGTCTTCTTATCAATTTCAGAGAGATAGCAGTCTTGTTCAAAGCGTTTTAATTTTGGCAAACCTCGGCAAATGGCCCAATAAGTCTTGCTTAGGCTTCGCTGTCTAAACTGATCTGTGATCCAAGTGGCTGTGTTTGCGTTCGTTGCAAAGAGCAAGACTCCGGATGTCTCTTTGTCCAGCCTGTGAAGTAAAATAAGTTTTTCCTGCCCGCGACTTTGTTTTTTCAACCATTCTCGCACACAAACTTCAGCATGCATGACATCCTGGTCGCGCGTGGCTTGACTGGGTAGGCCCGGAGGCTTATTGATAGCGATGACATTATATTGATCGAAAATAATATCAGCTTCGGCGAGTTCAAAAGATTTACGCCGTGATTTTTGCAGACTTTCAATACTAAATTCGACGCGAACTTTATCACCAGATCGGACCTGCCTTGAGGCAATATGAAGACGCTTGTTATTCACATAGCAGCCGCCCACATCAAGGATCTGTCTGACTTTGCGACGTGATAAATTAGGAAGCATAGAAGCCAAGAAAAGATCAATACGCATCTCTGATTGGTCCTGACGGACGACGAATTCTTTACGAGTGAGGGCCATTATGGACGCCTATAAAGAATTTGTAGCGCCTGATCTTTGGGAACCCACTCCTCGAGCCTGCTCCGCAGATAGTCACGTAAGGCCACTAGCGGTGCATTTAGATCATCTCTGACTGAAAGTAGACTCCACAGCGCCAGACCCAGGTGCGCTAGATTATGCCCAGAAGAAATTTTAACAAAACACCCGGCTATTGACTCGCCGGCCACAGGAAGTGATTGCACCATGAGAAGTCCATCAGCACCCTCTTTGGCGATCAGGCGTCCGTGACTCATCTCACAAATATCTGTGTCTAATCGTCTTAGACCACCGACTAATTTTGGATGGTCCAGCCAAAGCTTTTTAAGGTGTATAGCAGAAGGCGACGTGTCTAAGGCTAGACGCTCATACATATTCATGAGAGCTCTGACCGGCATAGCCGCAACCGGCACACCACAGCTATCCGTGACCCAGGTTAACTTCTCACTAGCTTCTTTGCCGACAAGGGCTTGAATTCTTTTTTGGACGGGGTGATCCTCATGCCAATAAGACTCAATCGATGCATCTTCGCGAGCAGCTGCCGCTAACATCAACAAATGTTTTCCAGCACAAGGGTGATGCAAACGGGAAGCCGATTGACCAGCGGCACGCATCGCGCCAGCAACGTTTGCATCGAGAGGCCATGTCCTTGGGCACACTAAGTTGGATTCAGCTGCGCCAGTGGTTTTTATCAAGTCATTCAGTTGCTCCAAATGAGCGGACTGTCCACTGTGAGAGGCAAAACCCATGGCCCAAAATGCCTGTTGGCTATCAATTCCACCAGTCGCTAGTGCTTGCCAGGGTTTGAGCAGCGATCTTGTGACGACCACCGTCGACGCTTCTTCAGCAACAAGCGGTTGTGCTTGATGTTTTAATGCGACGATACCATGAACGACAACTTCAGTTATGCCCTTACGAGTGAAAGAAAAAACTGGCCGAGCATCAACTAATTCTGTCATTTTCGATTCACCACATAGGGCATGACTTGCTCAGCAAAGAGCGTCATTTGATTTTTAATCGATTCAAAATCAATTTGATTGAACTCAAACCAGAGCATGAGCCGATCATCGCTGTGAAAAGCTCTTTCATTTTGAGGGTGTAATTGATCTCTGATACTTGCAGGATCGCCAATCAGGGCTCGCTGCATCAATTGATCCTTAGGCGGCAAAACAACCGTTCCTCGCATGGCCTCAATATATGTATCAAAGCATTTTGAGGCCATGTCCTGCGCACGTTTTATATTTTTATCGATAAATACAAGGACCGTTCTCGGCATACGGGACCTAGACCAGGTGCGGCCGCTTTCGCGGTAGCGCAAGTGCATTTCATCATGCACCTTGGCTAGTTGGTCCGGCGGTGTGAATGAAAGATTGAACATATCTAAGTCCGCAAATTTTAAACCGTGATCACGGGCGAGAGGGTCATGGGATCCCAGAACAAAGTTCATCCATGCTGAATAATCTGACTCGTTCATCTCAGGTACCAGTCGAATCGGCTCAAAATTCCACCTTGGCCTATAGGCAACGCCGTCTTGAGCAGAGGCAACACCATCTTGAGCAGACGCAATACCGGTCATCGCGTTCGAAAATTCGTCGTCATTGCGAAAGAACGATCGATCAATGCGCCAACCTTGAACGTCCGACGATGACATTGTTTCACCGCGAATGAGCCTCAGAAATATTTCAAGAGCCTCGATAAATATAAGCCTCTGCACCTGCGGCCAGATTTTCCGTTCCGTTTCATCCCGGGGAATAATTCCAAACGGAGCGTTGATATATGGGAATCGACCGGCAGCGACTCCAATATGCAGGCGTCTGGGCTCCTCGCGCATGGAATTTAAGTACGCCAGGGAACGTATTCTATCGGCAGATGCAATAGGACCACCATTGCCACCGACAATGTTATGAATGGCTGTTCCAAAAGCAATTTTTTTTGTTTTCGAAAAAAGCACCTGTGCCAGCTGGCAGGAGTCGGCATTAAGACCAACCTCCCCTTGGTAATGAGGGATCACTGGTTTAGCGTGTTTTTTTTGCACTTCACTTGAAAAATGTGACTCAGCCACCCACATTGCCGAATAGCCAAGCTCTTCCCCTAGGACGCTCTGCTCAAAGAACGCGCGAAAAATCTCACGATCAGCCGGAATAGGCTTGAGCATATCGATACGACCGATACTATGAAATAAGTCAAATTGCATAAGGTGTGAACTTACGCTTCCAGCACTAGACTGTCAAGAAAGGCTCCGTGCATGCGATGGTCAATTTTTATCTGTGGTGCTGGACTGTTATGCCTTGGGGCCTGGGTCGACAACATGCGAGGCCCCCTCATTCCTGCTGTGACTGAGATTTTGGACCTCAGCTATCAGGAGGCAGCTCTCACTATTTCACTGGGTAATTTGGTGGCAATGTTCAGCACATGGCTGCTCATGCCCATCCTAAATCGGAAACCACTAAAAAATGTTGGCCTCGGAGTTTTAATTTATACCACGCTCATCTGTGCCTGCGCTTGCCTTGCTACCACAAAAATAAAACTTTTTTTATGGGGCGCTCTCTTGGGAGGCTGCATTTCCACCATGGGTTCATTGAGCAATTTGTTTGTACAGTCCGGAGCGGAAGATGGCCGCCGTGGACAAATGATGTCAGCTCTTCATTCAATCTATGGTTTAAGTTCTTTTTTTGCACCCTGGGTTGCAGGAGTTGCGTTATCCGAACCTCAAAGGTGGCCATGGTTATTTATGGCGGCATCGCCCGTGGCTCTGGGCCTGGCGATTTTCTTGCAAATCAAGATCAAAGAACCCATGAATGACGAGAGTCAAACCCAAGAACCTCAACCCATGTCTCTTGAATCTCTTCACGTGCTGGCCATCATTGTACTGGTATCTTACGTTTTGGGTGAGGTCCTCATCTCAACCTGGCTTCCGTCCTACTTGGTCAAAGAACACCAGCTCTCTATTCGAGATGCATCTTTTTATACGTCCATGTTTTTTGCGACAATGTTCGTATCACGAGTTGCATGTGGAATTTGGTCTACACCCCGTTGGCATCGCGTCATTATTTGGGGGAGTATTTTGGTGTCGCTTGTTTGTTTTACGTTAGGACGACTCACTGGATGGTTATGGTTACTTCCTCTGGCGGGATTACTTGGACCATTTTTTCCGCTGTATGTCACCTGGGTGAGTCTGCGTTTTCCCGATCGAGATCGCAGTTTAATTATTTGGATGCTTTCACTTATGCAAGCGGCACTTGCTGTCAGTAACTTTATGATGGGTCGTCTTGCTGACTACGTTGGTTTTAATTTGGCATTTTGGTTACCCGTCGTGACGATGCTCTGCACGGTTCTATCGCTCAAAATACTTGAGAATAGAGATAGGCATGCTCTTATTTAAGGGCCTGATTTGAATTCCCTGAGAACTTCTGGCCTCTGTTTTTTTATGGCCAAACCCATGCAGGTCCTGCCCTCGACGCTATTTGACCGACAACATGTCTATCCAGCGATGACCCAAAACCTTAAGTTAAAATCCGATCCATCCGATTGCTAGGGCATGAAAAACATTAGACTTATTTTGTTTTCAAGCATGCTTGGACTCATGACCATTTTGGCATGGCTTCACATAGGTGGTGTTCTAGAACGCCCAGGGCTGATCATGCATGACTGGTTGCAACGAACATTTCCGGCGCCTAGTTCAAATCACGTCGCCTTGGTCTTAGTGGACCAATCGAGTGTCGACGCTCTCGCGCGCGAAGACGGCGTATTTTTTCCATTCCCTCGAGCTTTATATGCTGAGTTACTAGCGTCTGCAAAAAAATTGGGGGCGACGGCTGTTGGCTTTGATATCATCTTGAGTGAACCGTCAGCCCGCGGTCCAGAAGACGACCAGGCATTGGCGGCCGCCATCGAAAACGCAGGGTTTCCTATTGCGTTTGTCAGCGACCGTGACAAATCGCAGCCTACAGAAATCCTCAAAAAAACTAAAGGACTTGCGTGGGGCGACACTCATACCATTCCTTCACCGGATGGAATATTCAGACGCTTGGCGGAAAGCCCTGGTTCATTTGCATCAGCTCTAGTGCCAGGACGCACACATACCGGCTGGATCCATTTTACTCGCCCAAACTCTATACCAGAGGTACCGTTCTATAATGTCTTACAACCAAAGCTTCATGAAGGGCTTAAATCCGAACTTTCGGGAAAAATTTGGGTGGTTGGCTATAGTGCTGCTGGCCTTCTGGACGTCAAGCCAACACCTATTGATCCCAACAGTCCCGGGGCCTATTTACCTGCGCACTTAATTTCTGAAAAGCTCCAGGGATTGACGGGAATCCATTCCCTCGAAACCTCGTGGTATCTCACCCTTTCAATCGGCCTAATTCTCATTTGGGCAGGATTTCTCTTGGCATTTAATCCGCAGCATCCGACGTCACTGGTATTCATCTCTCTCAGCACATCTATACTAGGACCCATCATCATCAGTGTCGCTGGTTGGAATGCTTGGCAAGCTTGGATTGATCCAGTGGCTCTCGGGTCTTGTTTATTGAGCGCCGTAGGCATCCATTTCGCCTACAAGGTGCGAAGAGATTGGGCGGAGCGTCGTAGATTTGCCCGGACTATTGAACATTCCATGTCGCCCGACATGTTGAAAATGATTGAAAACGGCGAAGTGGAGGTTCGTCGCTACGGAGAAAAGCGTGAAATTTGCATTCTGTTTGCTGACCTTAGCGGTTTCACCACCATGTCCGAAAAATTGACCCCAGAGATGCTGGTTCAACTCATGAATGAATATCTAGACGGAGCCGTTGATTTGATCCTGAAAAACTCCGGATACGTGGATAAATTCATCGGAGATGCCGTTATGGCATTATGGGGTGCGCCCATCAAAACAAGCACTGACGAATCTATAGGGCAAACCCAAGATGCCAACGCAGCCCTGACCGCAGCTCTGGGATTTTCCAATGTGACTGCAGTTTGTCGTGAGCGCTGGAAAAAAGAACGGAATTTTGAATTACCAGTTTTTGCGCGCGTTGGAGTTCACTTTGGCGAGGCTATCGTGGGCAATATTGGGTCTCACAATCGATTTAACTACACAGCTTTAGGCGACGCAGTGAATTTAGCATCTCGTTTAGAGGGAGTTGGGAAGTATTACAATCAGCTCGTCACGGTCAGTGGAGAAGTCATCGCACAGAGTTCTCCAGATGTTCGCGATCATTTCTTTTGCATTGACGAAATCACCGTCAAAGGCAAGGCACAGCCAACACGCATATTTGCGGCCAAGGAAAGTTTGACGCACGAAGCGATTGCCGCTTACGCGCAAGCATTTGAATATTATCGTACGGCCCAATGGGCTAAAGCCTCAGAAGGTTTTTATCTTGCTGCAAAAAACGGCGTCGGTGCAGCCGAAAGCTTGCGGGAACGCTGTGAGGCACTTAAAATAGGCGTTGATCAACACAAATTTAAAGATGGAGTCTGGATCCTCGATGAAAAGTAACCACAACAAAAAAAATCGAAATTTTTTCGCATGTTTAACGACAACTCTGGCGTTGACTTGCACTACGGCGGCGTTGGCAGAAAAACTGGTCATTCAGGTGAACACCATTAAGCTTCGTGAAAATCCATCCTTTACGGGCTCAAGCGTGGGTGAAGTTAAATACAAACAGGAAGTGCAGCAAATTGCACAAGATGGGGCTTTTCTAAAAGTTCGTGTAGGAGGCCTTGAAGGCTGGATTCCAAAATCAGCGACCACGACTCCAAAAAAACTTAAAATCAAAGAGGGGAACCAAGTTCAGCTGTCTCAGCCTAGCGTTATGGCGGCCGGCAAAGGCTTGGATGATTCGTCAGAATCAACTGGTGGAAAAAAAGCTTCAAAGGCCACTGGCACAAAAAGAGTAGATGCCGTTGAGGCCGCGACTCCTGAGGTTGAGGGTGCCGTTCAGGAGTTTAAGGACTCGGGAGGCTTAAAACCAGGCCAGCGTGGGGGCAAGAGCAAATGACGGTCGCTGCGGCGTTGAGTAAGATATACTTATTTTTTTGCGCCGCTGCAATCATTGCCTCTTGTTCGCATGATGATAAAAAATTTGATCCCGAAAATCCTCCGCCAGAGGAAATGACACTGACTGATGAGCAAGAGTATCTTTTGGGTCGTCAGGTCGCTGCCGACTTGCTGGCACGCTTTCCTCCTGTCAAGGCTCCTTTCAACAAATACGGCACGACCTTAGCCAGATACTTAGCGCAGTTTTCTAAGCGCCCCACGACTTTCAAAGGCTACAGGGCACAGCTCACCCAATCGTCAGAAAAATCGGCTTTATCGACACCGGGTGGCTTTATATTTATTTCCCAACCACTACTGAAAGCGCTCAACAATGAAGACGAATTGGCTGGTGTGATCGCTCATGAAATTTCACACGTGGTCCTCCGTCATGGAGAACTGGCGATGAATCGAAGCGCTGAAGCAAAAAAAGATCGCAAAAAGACAGCCAAGGGCCTCAAGGCAACTGCGAATATTCTCGGTGGAATAGCAGAAAGCGCTGGAGTTAGCGGGCTCACTGGTGCAGCCCAATCCGCCGAAGTCGCTAGCATCGCCTATGACAACGGAGCAGGCACGATTCACGAGCAGCTACTTAAATCTGGTTACAGCCAAGATCAAGAATACGCAGCAGATGCCATGGCGCTGCGCATACTATTGGATGCAGGATATGACCCTAAACATTTTGGACTATTTCTAGGTCGCACATTCTCGTCAGAGGAGCGCATCAAAAAGAAAGGCGTGGTTGGTGGCACACTTTTGTCGACACACCCCTTAGACGAAAAACGAGTCGACAGAATTAATAAAATTATTAAAGGATGGAGGCCAGGACCAGCCTCAAAAAAAAGACTTATCAGATTTCAGCAAATCAAAGATGCGTCTTTGCCGCACCAATAAAAATCAGCCTGCAAAGTGCTCGTGATCCATTTGACTGTAGACTTGCACACCTGCGACATAAGTGGACTCGATCATGCGGTCATCACCATATGTCATACAAGCAAAAAGCCTTTCGAGTGGATTTTTTGTCACGCTCAGGCGCTCCCCGAGAAGTAAATTACGCGATGGATTCACGACGACAAAGTCAGCATACTTACCAACTTCCAAGCTTCCACAGACATCCCCAAGTCCCAGAGACTCTGCCCCTGCTAACGTCGATCGATAAAGCAGCTGGTCAGCCGTCAAATTGATCCCCTGCAGAGCGTGCACTTTATATGACTCGAGCATCGTTTGCCACGGGGACAGTCCTGTTCCTGCTCCAATATCTGAGGCGAGACAAACTTTTGCCCCAGACCCAATAGCGCGCTGTAAATTAAATAAACCACTACCAAGAAAACTATTTGACGTCGGACAGTGAACAATGGTCGACCCCGTCAAAGCAATCCGATTTAATTCTGCATGAGAAAGGTAAATACCATGGGCCAGCAATGTCTTTGCCCCAAGTAGCCCGTGGTCTTCGTAGACTGCCAAATAATCACGAGATTCTGGCCACGCAGCTTTGACGCCTTCAACCTCATCGGTCGTCTCCGCGATATGCGTTTGCACGAAACAGCTGGGGTGATTTTCCTTGAGACGCCCCAAGGCCGCCATCATTTTTTTCGAGCAACTAAGTGCAAACCTAGGAGTGATGGCGTAAAAAAGACGATCGGACTTCCCATGCCATTTTGCAATCAACGCTTGCTGGTCTTCAATATCTGTCTCGACCGGCTGTACTAGATTATGCGGGGCACCCAAGTCCATAGATGTTTTTCCCGAGACGAGCCGAAGCCCGGCCTGATCGAACTCTGAAAACAATTCGTCGCAGGCTGAAGCATGAACACTCGAAAATACAGCACTTGTTGTCACTCCATGACGTTTCAATTCACGCACGAGACGCCCCGCTCCCGCACGTGACACGGAACGCTCAGCAAATTTAGCCTCAGCTGGGAACACATACTCTTCTAGCCAGCCCAAAAGTGGCAAGCCTCCGGATCCGATCACATCAAGTTGGGGACAATGCAAATGCGCATCAATAAATCCAGGACACAAAATTGCATCTTTGTGGTCCAGGAAACTTGCCCCGGAGAATTTTGTTTGAATGTCTTGCGCATCTCCCACGGCGAGAATCTTTCCCCCGTGGTCCACGGCAATCGCTGCGTCAGTTAGCGCCACGAATTCGAAACCCGTGCGGGAGCGTCGAGTGAACCAAATTTCACGCGCACGATGAACGGTCATGGTATGGCCTAAAGATGACATAGAAAGACCCGTTGTTCAAAACTAGCTAATAACTAGCTAATAACTAGCTAAATATTAGATGAAAAATTAGCCAAAAACTGCCGATAGAGTAATTCTATTTGCTGTGAATTTCAACCAAACTGGACAATAAAACGAGCCTCATTGGTCAAAAATAGCGGGGCCAACTCGGATCCGGTTACTATCATCTATTTAATTTCCAGTTCCCGAACCAGAGGCAGCAGAAATTTTGAACCGCAGCTTAAATTTACGGTCGTATTTAGCCAGCGCCACCTGAGGGCTAGAACAATCTTTTGCTAATTTTTCTAACGCAATACAGCGGCCTATATCCCGAGCCAAAATTACCAAGAACCCGTCTGAAACGAACTCCGTGTCACCTAAAGCGTTGGAAATAAAAATGGAGCCAGGGGTGCCGCTAGCTTCTTTGACAAGCCACACTGGCTTCTCAACTAATTCTAGTCTTATCCGACCAGCAGGCGCAGAGGATTTGACGCTGACAGGCCACTTTAATGGCACTTTCACGGTACCCTCGTAGACCTTACTTTCAATATTTGAGCCACTGCCATCAACTAGTGTGTACTCCACTTCGGAACAGCTCCCCTTTTTGCAGTTGGGGTCAGAGACATCACTTAGGACTTGATTCTTCAATTCAACTTTTTGCTCGGTTCGCCCGCAAGCAAACAAGCCTAATAGACCTAAAATTGAGATAAAAACTGCCTTCATCCCTCTCTCCCGAATTTGCCTATCGGCATATCGAGACTGGTCTCCAAGGGACTTCTTCAAGGGTCTGATTTTACGAGACTTTTAGACCCTTAAATCCGGGGCTGGGCCGCGCCAGTTGAGGATCAACGGGGCCACGTAAACAGGTACTCCTAAGCGTCGAAATGCCATCTCATCCCGAGCCCAGTCTTTATCTGTCGTGACAACACAGTCAAAACCCAAGCGCTGGGACATGACCTCATCTTCGCGAAATGACATGTGATCTCGATACAAGAAAAGCTTCGCTGGATTGATTCCCACTTTTTCTAGGGCCCGAATCACGTCATCCGGATTTGCAATACTCGAAATCAGGGCGTAGCGTTTTCCCGGTTTTCCCGCATCTCCGCACACAATTTTTAAGTCTCCCTGTTCAAAGTCAGCTACGTACATGGGGCAGTTTGGAGACATGACTTTAATCTTGCGCTCAGAGTCCTCAATTTGGGAATCCGTCGCAGCCTTAGTCAATATGACCATATTAGCGCGTTTGATCGCCGTAAAATCTTCCCGAAAAAAATCTACCGGAAGTAGGTTTCCGCATGGGTTACGCACATCAACTACAACGATGTCAACATCACGATAAATTTGCCGATGCTGAAATCCGTCGTCTAAAATCCAATGGCTTATATTTACATCACGGGTCTCTCGAAGAAACGACCTTACCGCATGAAAGCGCCTGGCCCCTACCACAACCGGGATACCCTTTAGTGCTTTTGACTGCATCCTAGCTTCATCAGCAACAGCGTTTGATCTCGAAACGCCCGCGATTACATTTCCATCACGCAACACTTGCCACTCGCGATGTCCGAGGCCGCTTTTATAACCCCGCGTCACAATCGCAGGCGATCCGCCCTTTGCCAAAATCATCTTAGCTAGCTCTATGACGATCGGGGTTTTGCCGGTTCCGCCTACGGCAATATTGCCAACTGAAATCACAGCGCCTGGGAGTTTTCGAACAGGCAGCAGTCCATTGTCAAATAAAAAATTTCTGATCCAAACCGCAATACCAAAAACCCACGACATGGGAAGAAAAACCCTCATGGATGATCCTCCGTCATTGAGAATATCCTGTAACGTTCATTTGAAAGCAGGTCTGTATGCTTTCCACGAAGCAATAGGTCTCCATTTTCAATAAACCACACTTCATCGTACTCATTCAAAATTTTAAGCCTATGGGTGACTGCCAGCATGATCTTTTTTTCCCGACGAACCGTCTCGATAAGTCGCTTTGAAATATCCTGTTCAGTTGCAGCGTCAACCGCTGAGGTCGCCTCGTCTAAAAGCAAAATCGTCGGTTCACGTAAGACAGCTCGAGCAATGACCAATCGTTGAATTTGCCCTCCGGATAGGTTCGTTTCCAAAGGATTAAAAACCGTATCTAATCCATCAGGTAACGCTCTCACCATGCGTTCCAAATTCACACGATTCAATGCAGCCCAGAGCTTATCGTCGGATTGCGAGCTCAAGGCAGCAGCATCTAAACCATAAGTTAAATTGCCTCTAATTGAATCCTTGAACAAAAATGGGCTCTGACTAACCATGGAAGCATTGGAAGCAACATCCTCCCATGGCCACTGGCTCTCCCATAGCGAGGGACGAACCAAACCAGCGAAGACTCGTAAGATCGTGCTTTTTCCAGAACCGCTGGGCCCCACAATCGCCACGGCAGCGCCTTGATTGAGAACAATGTTACTTGCCCGAAACACGGGTCTTGAGCCATATGCAATGGCAAGATGATTGATCACAATTTTTTGAATCAATACTTCAGTCTTAATTTTTTTTATGCCTGCATGAATTCCTGCTGTTGCTCGCTGAGAATCCACCTCGCGCGCTACCGCCATTGATCGCTTAAGGCCTCCAATCGTTTCACTCCACCTAGCAACCTGCTCCCCTAACTCTCGGACCGGACGCAAGATCAAGCCCAGAGCGACAAAAAACTGCAAGACAACATCTGGCGCAACATCAAAACCTGGCACCTGCCTTGTCCACCCATAAATAAAAATAGCGAACAAGGAAAAACCTACCAATTCCATCCCAGGAGCTACTAGAGCTCGAATAAAAATCGACCCAGTCATCATATCCAAGTAGGCACGATTACCAGATTCGAACTTCTCGCACTCAAAATCCTCGCCGTGTTGAGCACGCATGTAGCGAAAACGCTCCCTTATACCCAACAATTGTCCCGCAAGGACGCCCAATTCTCGTTGAAAAGCTTCGGTAAACCACGCAATACGTCGGCCCGCGCGCCCCATTTGCCAGGCGATAAAGGGAGTAACGAATAGCAACACTAGTGCCGCCGGCCAATGTATAAACGCCAGCGCGATCAAGCAGGAGGCAATCAACACGCCGTCCTTTACAAAAGCAGTCGAAAAATCTGTCAACCGCGACTGAATAAAAATAGCGTCTGCCATAATAATCGACATCCACTCCCCAGGAGTTCGTTGGGCCGAAGATAGCCAAGGCAACGTCAAAACAGACTCGAAAACTTTTTCTCGATAATTTTGCGCCACACGTAAGGATAATTTCATCAGGGAAAGATTATAAAGATAGGATGCATAAGCTTTAACCACACCAACGACAACAATCCCACACGGCACAAACCAAACGAGAAAATCACGCTTAAAAGTCATCGACTTTGACGAGGACCATCGCTCACTGAGCTTTGCCGGAAGCAGATCCCCTATGCTGATAAAATCCGCTGAAGCATTCGCAAAAAAAGCTGACATAAAGCCCTTCACGATGACCAGGACTAGACCTTGCGTGGCTGACAAAAACAATAGCGCAAAGACTACCGTTACCAGCACGCTACGCTGCGCAAGCATCGGCTCCAGTACAAATCGCCTCAAAAACCTCAAAAAATCCTGGTCTTTAACCTTAATCATGGCGAGCTCCGCGAGCCGCAAGATCTGTGGAAATAGACTCTGCAGTGCGTTCAGCAGCCCCGGGCTCAAGATGGCTAGTCAGTACATCAAAATGTCCTATCATTTGCTGACGTGCAATTGAATTTTTAGAAAGCTCGAGAACCTCGGCTGCAACCGCCGATGGATCAATTTTTTGAACGTATTCGCTAACGATTTGTTGATTCATGAGTAGATTGACCAAACTAATCCACTTCAAAGTCACAGCGCGCTTGGCGATGGCATAGGTCACCTCATTCATTGCATAAACAACGACCATGGGAGTACCTGCAAGAGCGCACTCAAGCGTCGCAGTTCCCGAGGCAACGACTGCTGACCTCGCTGTTTTCATCAGCTCAATCGAGGCACCCTGTAACCACCAAAATCCGCAGTACTGCCACACTGTCTTTGAGTGTTTAGTCACTTGCCCTTCACCGAGAATGTCTAAGACGACGTCCCAGGCTAGACCAGGAGCCAGAGGAATGACGCAAATAACATTCGGATCGACTTTTTGTATTTCACGACGAATCTCTTCCATGATCGGAAGAATTCGCTCAAGTTCACTTCTGCGGCTACCAGGAAGAAAGGCGATAATCTTCTTATCGGTAGGCAGCCCGAGATGTTCTGGTTGCACTGCCAATTTTGCAACGCGATCAAAATGCGGGGATCCAACATATGTGTACCGAACACCATTTTGCAAAAAAAATTCTTCTTCAAAAGGGAGTACGCCGTAAACGGCTGCGAAATTGTCGCGAAGCTGCTGGACACGACTCTGCCCCCAGGCCCAAACCTTTGGTGCAACGTACTGATAGACTGGCACCCCTCGCAATCGCAACTGCTCAGCAAGTCGGAAGTGAAAGCCGGGAAAATCAACCAAAACTGCAAATTTTGGCCTCTCTCTGTCAACCCATGCGAGAATTTTCTGCTCAAGCATACGTATATCAGAGATGCGTTTGGCCACCTCCCAAATTCCCATGACTGACAATTCGGAAATATTGGCAAGGGGACGAACACCAGCGCGCAACATTGTTTCGCCGGCGATACCAACTGGAGCATAGTCGGGTAAAACTGAGCGCAGGGCATGAACCAGATCCGCAGCCAGAAGGTCTCCTGAAAACTCTCCGGCTGAGATGAGATAGCTCTTGCCGCTTTTTATCGACATAGCCCTCGTTCACTATCTTTTAAGAAATCAAGCCAAACACGACGATATTCAGAGTCTTCGACCTCTTTATTGATTCGCGCTAACGCGTCATCTAAAGTGAGACTAGAATCAAATACGAAATGATACATCGCCTTGATGGACTGCAAATCAGTATTCTTGACACCAAGCCTCCGCAATCCAACGACATTCAATCCGTTGATGCGGGCACGATCACCGTGGACCATGCCATAGGGAACGACATCCTGCGTCACCATGGCACCCGCTGCAATCATAGCCAATTTCCCAACGCGGCAGAACTGGTGCACCGCTGACAAACCACCCAGTACCGCACCGTCATCAATCATTGCATGACCTGCTAAAGCCACACAGTTTGCTGCAATGACCTTATTGCCCACAAGACAATCATGGGCCACGTGCGTATACACCATAAATAGATTATCGTTGCCGATAACCGTCCGCCCACCACCACCGTCAGTTCCTAATGACAAGTTGCAGTATTCACGAAACATATTGTTATCTCCGATAACAAGTTCCGTATCTTCGCCCTTATATTTCAAGTCTTGAGGACGAGAACCAACACTGCCAAATGACGATATCAAGTTGTTTTTGCCGATATGAACACGTCCGCTGATGACGACATGGGAGTGAATTTGGGTGCCATCACCAATTTTGGCTCCGGATCCAATCACGCTGTATGGGCCGACGCTCACACCCAGACCGATCTCCGCACCGCTCTCAACGATGGCCGTGGGGTGAATTTTTGTCTCTGTAGATTTTGAAGCCATGATGCCTCACTTCATCAATGCACTAAATTTAACAAATGCGGCCTCAGCCCCATCAACGCTCATGGTTGCTTCAAACCACACAAACGCACCGCGATGCTTCGTTAATTTAATATCGTATTTTAGCACATCGCCGGGAACGACCTGTTTACGGAAACGAGCTTCACTAATTTCGGTGAACAAACACTCTGTGAGTGAACCCTTGCTAATACAGCCCAGAACCGCCGCAGCCTGAGCTGCACCTTCGACAATCACAACTCCTGGGACAATTGGATTTCCTGGAAAGTGCCCCTGGAGCGCCGGGTCGCTGATCGTTATGTTCCGAATCGCCACAATGGATTCGAAAGCCTTCGCGTCTAGGACACGGTCAATAAATAAGAAAGGATAGCGATGGGGAATAGCTTTTTGAATCGCAACGACATCCATTGGCATTTTAAATTCCATACGGCGCATTCCCCACACAAAATAGTTAGTTATTTTTTCTTCCCGTATTCCTTAATGACATCCTGCGTCAGGTCTACAGGCTCATTCAAGTAAAGCAGGCCAGAGTTGTTGATTTCAAAAACAACCTCTATTCCTTTGTCTTTTGCCATTTTCTTGACAATGACCTCAACCTTCCCTGCTATACCCTGTGTTGCTTTCTGTTCGTCGCGTTTCACACTCTCTCGGAAAGACATCTCGTCATTGCGAAGTGCCAGAAACTTTTCCTGAAATTCTTTCTGCTTGTTCATCCGAGCCTCTTCGCTAATCAGAGCGGATTGATTTTGGAAGTCTTTATTCATCTTATCGAGCTCTTCGCGGCGCTTATTAAGCTCGCCTTCTTTGGCTTTAATCTTTTTTTCAAGATCGGCCCGTGCAGACTTACCTTCTGCAACGTTCAAAATCACCGCCTGCATATCGATAATGCCGTATTTAGCCGCAAAAGACGGCGTCGCCAACAGTGCAAAACTCGCCACTACCATTAGTAATCGAAAACTTCTCATCGCATGCACTCCTTGTAATTTTTCAAACTCCCGGCGCATCGCATCCAACGACGCGCCGCCAACTAAACGCACTAGAATCCAATACTAAAGATCGCTTTTGGATCTCCAAATTTTCCGTCAACAATGGGGTACGCCCATTCAAATCTGAACGGTGCAATGGGCGTTTGCCAACGGAATCCGAATCCAACATCCCTCGACATATCCTTGGTCGAGATCAATTCCGAATCATCATAAACTCGTCCCATATCCATAAAGCCCAGAGCTTTAATGCCGGCTTCTGGAATCAACGGCACAAAATATTCGAACTGGAACAGCAACTTCTTGTCCCCCCCACGGTTATACGCCTTTGGCTCATAACCTGGTGCGCGCAGCATATAAAACTTCGGCCCAATGGTGCCCCAATCAAAGCCTCTCAAATCATTGTAGCCGCCTAACTTATACCGCTCGGCAAAAGGAACAGGCGCACCCATGTAGGAATAGATATAAGACAGGCTACCCGAAAGGCGGAAGTAGGTCCGGAAAGTGTCGGAGAAATCTAACGGGATATAGTATGCCGCATCAATTGAAGACTCTTGATACTTATAATCACCGCCCAAGATCGGGCCGCCCGTTAGTTTGTGTCTTAGCGTTACCTCACTACCCTCAGTCGGCGAAATATTGTTATCTGTTGCATACCGGAACAGAGAAAAAATCATGGATTTCTGCATGCCGCGCAATTGAAACTTATCGACAAGATACTGATCACTTGTCTGCTCTGTTTTCTGGAGCTGATAAGTCAGGCGCCCTGCGATTTCCTCAATGATTTTGCGGCCAACGAAAACACTGGCGCTGTATTTTCTTTCCTCTGTTTTAACATCCGTCAAAATCTCCTCGATCGCGTGGGAATAGTCTAGGTTTGTACCCGCTGACCATTGGGAGTCATTCACGCGAGGATTTGTAAAACCAAGATCAAGCGAATAATTCCGAGAACCATCCCACTTACCATGCAAACTGGTCTTGTAACCGTGCCCCGATTGATTTTGCTCATCGTAGGCCCCTTGCCCAAAGAAGCCCGACTTAGAGGCGCCACCTTGAGGCGGAGTGAAGCCAACACTGGCCTGCAACTGACCTGTTGGTTTTTCTTTCACTTTATATTTCATATCCAGGATGGTTTCATCCTTCGGATTGCGCTCCTTGAGAATCTGAATGTCTTCAAAAAAACCAAGGCGGCCAAGCTCTTTCTTCGTATTAGAAAGACCGGTCGAATGATACAGCTCGGCGTCATTGACTTTGAATTCGCGCCTAAGAACATTGTCACGGGTTTTCGTGTTGCCAATGATCGTCATCTCGCCAAAGTAGACTTTCTCGCCCTTAGCGATCTCATAATTTATGTTGGCTAGTTTTTTTTCTTTATCAAAAGTCACGATAGGGTTGACATCCGCATACGCATACCCAAGATCACCGTACTTATCGGTTAACATCTCGATATCTCGCGTAAACTGACCATAGCGAAAAAGCCCGTTGGCTTTTAACTTCATGTCTTTGATCAAGTCGTCTTTGTTAAAAAGCAAATCACCCGAAACGTCGAGGGTACCAACACTGTACTGAATACCTTCTTCGACTTTATAGGTAATCCGTACGAAATGTCGGTCTGGATCGAGGACTTGATGTGGTTTAGCCACTTGCACTTCCGCGAAACCATTGTCCTTATAAATCCACTGGAGCAATCCTAGGTCGTTTTTGACAAAGTCATCTTTAAAAAGCGCCGACGAACCGTATGCTGATGATCGAGTGAAAGGCTGACTGGCCATTTTCTGTATTAAATCAGCATCGCTAAAGTACTCATTCCCCACGACCGTTACGTCTGAAACCTGAACCATGCCACCCTCATCGACAATGTACTTCAAGGTCACTTCGTTGGCCCCGGTTTTCTCTAGCTGATAAGATACGCGCGCAAGATAATAACCTTTATCCGCGTAGACTTTTTCTATTGCACGAAGATCACCTGTGATCTTGCCTTCGTTGACGATTGTGAAAAGCTTTGTCTCAAGTTTCTCCTTGAGGTCTTCTTCTTTGACTTCTCCAAGCCCTTCATATGTTATTGCCGTGATTGCTGGCTTTTCTGCCACCTGAATTACGAGTACAACACCGTTTTCCGTAGTCTTCTTAAAAAACCTCAGGTCACTGAAATAACCTAGGTCATACAAAGTCTGCATATCCTCGCGCACAACAGCATCTGACAGCACTGAACCGCGGCGAGATTTAATCATTGTCATAATAGCGTCGGATTCAACACGACCATTACCACGAACGACGATATCTTGAATCACTTCTGCCACGGGATTTGGAGCGTGCTTTGGCGCAATGTCCGTTGATACTTTTGGTGACGTTTTTGCTGCAGCTTTTGGTGACGCTTTTGGCTGAGCCTTCTGAGCGAGCTTTGCAGTAGCAGGCGAGCGACCATTTGAATCAGGACGAGCAGAAGCCGTCCATTCAACCATGAGAACACTGCACCCGAAAACCAAACAAAATTTAAGGGTTTTATTAAGATTAAGATTCAATGCAATACCTCATCTCTCAGCACATTACCGTCTTCCATGACCAGCTGTGATGGCAGTTTAGCGGCAAGTTCCATGTCATGTGTCACAAGTATCAGCGTCATGCGGTGAGACCGCACGAGATCTAAAAGCAAATCTTGAATCATGAGGCTCGTCTTTCGGTCCAAATTACCGGTTGGTTCATCGGCGACAAGAAGCGGTGGTGCCATGACAAGCGCACGCGCAATGGCTACCCGTTGCTGTTCTCCGCCTGACAATTCACCAGGCTTGTGGCTTAGACGTTCGCCAAGACCAACTGACGCAAGAAGCATGGCAGAACGTTCTCGCAGCGCTTGACTTGATAGTCCGGCAATAATTCCCGGCATCATGACATTTTCGATGGCAGAAAACTCCGGGAGAAGATTATTCATTTGGAATACAAAGCCGACACTGCGACTTCGGAACCGACTGAGCGCGCGATCACCAAGGGAGGTGAGGTCTACTCCATTGATCGTGACACGACCGGACGTTGGCCTATCAAGCGTACCAATAATGTGCAAGAGCGTGCTCTTACCTGCGCCGCTTTTACCGGTCACAGCCACCATGGCACCCTCAGGAATCTTAACCGATACCCCACGCAAGGCTTCTACACGTGTCGACTCAATGATGTATTCTTTTCGAACACCTTCAAGTTCAATCACAGGCTGAGTAGTTGAAAGAGTCACTCGCACCTCACGCCATCACTTGGGTTTTGACCAGAAGCTGCCATGGCCGGATAAGCTGATGCAACTAAAGCAAAAGTCCAAGCACATAGACAAATAACTCCGTATTCCACTGGTAGAAACTTCACCGGAAGCGTTCGCAAATAATAAACTCCCTCAGGCAAGGGGAACACGTGCGTTGACTTAATCAAATAGCAAAGGAACACACCGCCCAAAAGCCCCATGAACACGCCCATAGTTCCAATCGTTAACCCATGCGCTAAGTAAAGCTTGGCGACGTCACTTTGACTCATGCCTAATGACCTCAAAATACTGACCTGACTTCTCTTGTGGAACACCATCATAATCATCGTTCCGCTAATGGAGAAAGCAGCGACCAAAACTATAAGCATGAGTATGGAACCCATGGTGAATTTCTCCAGTTTGAGAGCAAAGAGCAATGATTTATTTGTCATTTGCCAGGTCTTCGGGCTTAGATCTGCCCACTTTTTGAGCTTAGCGAGAGCTGGTTCCATATTGAGCGGGTTGGAAACATTTACGGCAATGCCGGTGACATACTGATCTTCAATAAGGGATGCATCGAAATCAGGCATAAAATAACGCCCTTCATCCAGTGATGCTACACTCCATTTTCCATCGTAGTTGAAGAGCCCAGTGCTAATTTTTCCCGTGACGACATAGCGCCTGGCAAGCGTGCCGCCCGCTAGAGCTGAGCTTGCAGACGCCTGAGGACTTAACACGGTTATCTCATCACCGACGTCTGCACCAATTTGAAGGGCCAGTTGATCTCCAAGAGCAATTCCAGGCAACTCTTCAGTTGCCCCCCCTGATTGCTGCGGAAGTCGCGCTCTGTGTTTAGTAAACAGCTCCTCAAACATCCCATCGCTAAAAGCGCCGTCGAAAGCCCAAAGTTTTGAACCTTCCATTTCTCTTCGAACGCCGATCAATGTTGCAGCGGTCACAAATCCGCGACGCTTTAGAACAACGTCGCTAACGACGAAAGGCTCTACGGCCGAAGCTTGGGGGAATGCTTTCTTAAACTGGGAGATTGGATGGTCTTTCAGACTAAAACCAGCAAGTGCATTCGTCGCCGAAATGATTTCTAGATGAGGTTCACCGGCGAGCATCTTGCGCCGCAGATCTTCTTCAAAACCGCCCATCACAGACAAGACAAGTACCAGTGCCCCAACGCCAATGGCGACACCTGCCACTGAAACCACCGTCATAAACGATAATCCACCGCCCTGCCGACGCGCACTAAACTGCCGCCAGGCCAACCAAGCGATCACACTGAGCGACATGGACGCTGCCGATTTTTTCTGAGCGTCGTGCAAACGCAACCTCGAAGACCATTCAAGGGAGTGAGGCACCGAATGGTCGATACCAAAATCTAAATCAATCCCTGCCAAAGTAAAGGAACACGATACCCCCTCAATTAGCTCTCGCCAAGTAATTTTAACATAATGAAATTATTGATTATTTTATTAAAATTTTACCTTGTGCCTAAAGTTTTTTGGTACTTCTCCGAAGCCTACCCTGTGAGCTGTGCATGTTAAGGGTTCCAAGAAAATTACCCACCAACAGCCAGATCTTAAGAGTCACCCATGTTTTGTCTTTATTGAGACCACTTAGAGGGACGTTTCAATCAAGCCAAAGTTCGGGCCCCAAAAGATCGGGCGTCAAGAATACCCATCCACCTATCCGCACAAAAAAGCAGGTCCTAAAAAGACTCCCGCACCTTAGCCTCCCCCTTCTAAAAAAAAGGGGGCGGCAAATCTTTTTTAGCGCTTGTAAGATGCCGTCGAAAGAATTGGTCGAGCCTATAGCGCTGGAAGGATCTCATTGAGAACCCGACGACGCGCTGCCTTCAGCTGAGACTTTTTGTAGCGAGAATGGGACGCTTTACCTGTTGTATTAATCTCCCACGAGTGTTTGTCCATCACTTGGATTTCAAATGGGAAAAACGAAAATTCATCATCACCAGATAGCCGAGCAATATTTCTCAATACACTTACCAATTCTTCAATATGCCGACTCGAACCCTCAGTCCGCTGTTTGGAGTCAATTTCAGCCTGAAGGCTCTTTCTTAGAACCGTGATGGGCCTGGGTGTGCGTATGAGCTGACGGCAGGTCATTTGAATGGCTCGGTAATCGGATCCACTGTGCAGATTTTCTTTGTCTTCCTGCGGCGGAGGGACTTCTAAAGCGTCAAGAAGAGCCGCAAATTTCTCATCTGAAAGCTGACCCGTCATGAATTCACCGCGCAACTGATCTAGTCGTGCCCGAAATGCATCGGCATCGATAATTGAATTACGGCTTCTCGAGGGAATGGCGTTTGGAAAACTGATGACGTGACTCTTATAAAGAATCTTCACGACTTGCATCACATCAGTTTGATGCTCGGTCACGATTCTCAAACCAAGCATATCGTAAATGGTTTCGGCCACATTAGCGCGCTTATGAAGCAGTTTAAGCAAAACGGACTCTCGAGATTTTTGCGTCTTCCAATCCATTTTATGGACCTTGATGCGGTGCTCTCCATGCTGGATCCAAGTATCTCCGCGCTCATCATAGGCAGCGATTGCCTGAAATCTGGCAACAATTTCGTCACGGGCCACATCAATGTCAGAGTAACGAAACGCCCCCTCAATGTGAGCAATGGTGTGCATCACGCGCAAAACCGCGCAGCTCCAAATGCGGCGCGCTGTTGCCTCGGGTCTGCGATCGCACGCCCAAAGCAATAGATCGCGGGGATCACGGCAAAGCAAGACCTCTTCAGGAGGAGTTAGACCTTTTTTCCACTCTTTGGGCATCAGCCATCGTTCGATAAAACTTAACGACTCACAAATGGTGGCGTGCATTAAGCGGGCATCATAGGTTTTTTCTGGGTCATAACCATAGCTTTTTACAAAAGCCGTGGCTTCATCTCGATCAGAAATTTGAATTTCTGGCAAATCGATAGACGATCGGCCGCCAATCAGGACGTTCATGACAGGCCAGGAGAACGTCCAGGCGTCTAGAAGCTTTTTCTTACTCTCAGCTGTCACGACTCACACCTTTGCCAACCAGATCATGGTAAACTCCATTATAGACTACACTCATGGAGACCACCAACATGGTACGTAATGTTCTAATACTAGTACTTTCTTTAATAGCGCAGATAAGTTTGGCTAGTGAAGGTGGGGGACATGAGGCGCCGGCCAAAAAAGACGAACATGCCAGTGCCGGTGGACATGCCAGCGAAAGTGCCGATGGACATGGAGCTGCAAAAAAAGATGAACACGGTGGCGGACACGAATCTGCGGCCGCTCCAGCTGCACCTGCGGTTCCACAAGGACCCCGACGCGAATATAACCCCGGAAAGGTTCTCCCTTTTCCTAGTTTTAATGGAGACCTAATCGCAAAGCCAAGCTCGGTATCTTTCAAACCACGCAAGGGTCATGCCGTCATGGTGATCTTTATTTCAAGCTGGTGTGAACCCTGCCAGGTACTCATGCCAGAGCTCAAACAACTCGCAAAAAAATACAGCACTGATAGCTCAGAAGTATATTTTGTTTTTGCACATGACACCAAGCCTGATGCAGCCGGCTTTATTAAAGAACACCAACTAACCGCGCCTGCGGTTATCTCGAATATTGAACTCCTAACGGACTTCAAAAACCCCGAACTACCGAGTGTCTACGTTGGCGACAAGTGGGGTTATATGGCTGACCGCTTCATCAAAATATCAAAAAACGACATCGATAATCTCGATGACGTGATGAGTAAAATCACGGCCTTGTAATTTTCCTGCTTTGAATTTCTCAGCGAGAACGCCCTGCATCAAGAGACGTGGCAGACTGCAGCATCTCAGGTCGCCAATCTGTTCGGATTGGCACCATATCGTAGTTTTTATTGGATTTCGTATTACTGAGCATCGTTCCGTATGGGGTCTTTGCAGCGCCACCGATGTCGGTGTCTTCAAAGTCAATTTTCGTTTTAGAACCAACCTTAGATCGGCCCTCACGACTAATCACGCGCTCACGCGTTCCAGCACCCTGCGTCGAGGCAGATTTCTTTTTGTCTTTAGCCATCACCTCTGGCGAAACCAAGGCAAGCGATATCACAATCATTATGAGCCAACGCATCTAAACCTCCTCTTCCACAGTCTGGGTAATTCATCGGAATAATTGCCTTATTCCTTTAGATGGAGCTTGTCTGCATCCGTAACCCTCTGAAATTACAGGGGAGAAACTCAGGGCTAACTCTGATATAATGAGAGGGATTATTGTTTACTCCCTATTTTACAGTGCGGAGGACCCGCCATGAGAGATTCGCTGATGTCACCCTGCCGCGTGGTTGCCACATGGCTCTTGGCAACTGTTTTGTCCACCATGAGTCTCGCAGCCGTCAACTCAACTCCTGTGGTGAACCTTTCAGACAAGACCCCAAACACAAAACAATGGCTCCGATTAGACACAGGATTAACACACATTACTCCCAACGTTAACGGCAAGTACGTAGCCTATGTCCCTGAGGGCAAGCTTGGTATCCGGATTCTAAACGTAGGCAATGGCAACGTCCTAGAGCCTAGTGGTCAGTATATTGGTCCGTCTTTTTTTTGGTCCCCAGATGGCGCAAGACTCTTTTACCGCGAATTACTGACAAAAGAGGGAAAAACCAAGTCCCGTGTGCGCGCTTGGGACGTCGTACAAAACAAAAATATCGAAATCGAGTCGTTTGATGGTTCGAGTGGACTCCTGTCTTTCGATCCACGCGACAACCGAATGTTCCTGATGCACACCAAAGGAATCAAAAGTAAAAAACTTGTTTTCCCAGACAACCGACTTGCGTTTTGGCAGTCCGCGCAGCGCAAAGATACCGGCAAGTGGGTCATGGCACAAAAAGGCGCGACATTTGTGACGGATGCGGGATTTGCGATGCAGAAGCTAGCCGATGACAACTCCGGACTCGAGTCCTTTGACATTTCACCGGATGGCTCCATGGCCGCATGGGCTACACGCTCTGGTAAAATTTTCTTGAGTAAAAATGGCGAAACACCTGAATTTCTTGATTTTGGTCGCGATCCAAAATGGCACCCAGAGAAACCTCTACTGGTTTTTGCCGGCGGCCGCATGGTCGGCAACAAAGCCGCCGACTACGATATTAAAATCGCTTCTCCAGGCTCTAGGGCTTCATTTTTGACCGCCACTCAAGACTCCGAAGAACGATGGCCGGCGTGGACCCCGGACGGCAAAAATATTTACTTCACCATCCATGGATCACAAGAACTCCGCATTATGGGATTTGAGCCAGCCAAAAATGCTAATAGCAATCCGGACATTAGCTCATCAGATAGCAGTTCAAATTCAAAAGAGGACCGCGCTTTATGATGAACTCGCTGCGCAAATATCTATTTGCGGTGGCGCTGTTTCCTCAAGAAGCTCCACTCGCCAAAAGACTTGAAATTCTCGGCCGACATCTAAAACCTAAGCCAGGCGGTGTGAGCGAGATCGATCCCATTGTTCTTCGCGACCGAGGTGTTATCACCAAAAACGTTGAAAAACTAGGCGGCATCATCATGGTGACACCGCCCAAAGGCCAATGTTTTTCGGTCACAACAAGCCCCTTGCGCCAAGACATTGAAGCCTGTCGTCCAACGCCAGTTAAATGGATGCTCGAGGAGGTTGATCCTGCGACGGGAACGATCACTTGGAAAATACGCACATCACCCCAAGACTTTGGTACACAAGTCTCATGGAAAATCCCCTACGTCATTGCTAAAACTCTTCCGCCCGAGGCAGAGTTTTTCAAAGCAAATAGCACGCCAGTGTACTTCAAAAGCTGCGTGCCAACGCTTGCCAATGGCGACACAAAACCGCGACAGATCACATTGACAAAATTTGACAACAAAAAATGGATTATAAAATTTCCAGAAACTGACGAGGCGGTTAAATCGCAGAAGATTAATCGCATGCCGGATCTTTTCGAAGAATTACCCCAAAAGAAAAAAGAAGAGAAAAAACCAGCCGCAGACGCGGGCGGCGGTGGTGAACACGGCGGCGGTGGTGAACACGGCGAGGCTGCAAAAGCCCCTCCTCCACCGAAGAAAGAAACTCCCATCGAAGACACTGACCCCTGGAACATAGGCGCTCATCGCGCGTAT
>Ga0214921_10002201_pt1 | contig 32087 bp, 36 predicted proteins | sample LL1505_MetaG_FD_177992 | JGI IMG/M metagenome (GOLD analysis project Ga0214921, IMG submission 177992) | Freshwater microbial communities from Lake Lanier, Atlanta, Georgia, United States - LL-1505 | ecosystem: Environmental > Aquatic > Freshwater > Lake | place: USA: Georgia | collected... | reverse complement strand
ACTGCAGTCACTGGTAAAAATTACGACGTTGAGATTGCCGGCTCTCCCTGGGAGGTCAAGGAGTCTGCATGTCGATCGCAGATGATTCGTCCAGGCGTTGATGGACGCGAGGCGTGGCAGAATTGCTACAAAGAGATTGATGACGCGCTTGATAGCCTTGAGAAGTTTTGTGCAGCGTACAAGAAGTTCTCGACGAGTGTTGCAGGCTTCAAAAAGTGGTTTCACAGTGAGACGCTTGTGTGCATCGACCAGATTCTAGAGCTGTACAGCGTGGAAATGCGCAATTCTGTTGCTAGAGGCGAAGTGAGCAAGTCACGTTTGCAGCAGCTGCAGCAGATTTTTTCTCTTGCATGTGAAGTCAAAAATTCGCTTTCGGCAGGCACAGCGCTCGCCGTGCGAAACAGCAAGATTACGATGTCAGGCATTGATCACACGCTTGACGCTGACACAGAATTGCAGGTCATTAGACTGGTATCTCTTTCTCTCCTCCAGAAAGGTTCACAGACTGTAGATCCTCGGCCAGGTTTACTTTCATACCTTGATAGCAAGCTGTTTGCGTCTAGCGAATACTTCAATACCCTGATGACGTCTCTCAGCCCTAGCAATATCTTCAATCATGTTGAGGGCGTTTTCATTGTCAATGCTAGCGGCTTTTACGCAATCCCTACAACTAAAATTGACGAGAGCCTTCGTCTTGTGAGGATCTCGCAGTGTACGCCGCGCTATGAATTGACAGATGCATATCCTGCCAAAGAACGACCGCGAAGCAAGAGCTCTCGCAAGAAGGTGAGGTGACATTTATGTCCAGTGTACTATGAAGCTAGAGATGCAGCGCTAAAGAACAATGAGAGCTATCACATTGCAGCATTTCTTCCAAGACGACGCAACAGTCCAATTGGAGTCAATAGTAGACGGGAATTCTCGTCGCAGTTTAGAAAGCGATACTCTAATTCTAGAGACACGATTCACGACCTCCATGCTGAAGCAGATCTCATTCTGCAACTCAAAGAGGTGCCTGAAAGGATTTGCGTCGTTAGATTTTTGAGCGATGGAAAGCCTACGATGGCAAAACCCTGCGTGCACTGTCAGAATTTCCTGCGTCTCAAGGGTGTCAAAAAGGTGAAGTACACGAATTGGAATGGAGAGTGGGAATTTATGGATCTACGTAAGAGTGCTGCGTAAAGTTCAGAAGCTGCATACTTAGTGGTATGACAGTCAACAAGGACGCAGATGGTAGATGTTCACGATATTGTTCGACAGGGCGCAAAGGCGCTTATAAGGACTAGCAATCACAGATACGGATTTACTACCATCGATGTTGCAGCAATAACAGCAGAGGGATCAGTGATTGATTCGCTGCTCAACTTTTACGGTGCTGAGTACGTTATCTGTATTTTTCCTGCAAAGACCGGAAGCCCATTCCAGTTTGGAGATTACAAGCCGGGTGAAGTTGTAAAAATTTTGCCAACTGTAAAGACAAATGATGGAAACAGTCCAATGCCCCTGAGGTTAGGCGTCGTCGTAGACAGGGATAGAAATCAGTATCAAGTCCTCGTCAATGGCGAGATGGAGACGCACGAGTGGAGCAAGATGATGCCTTTTGAGAGAGAAGTTGCAACATGGGCAGAAGCTGAGAACATTCGAGGCGTTGAGAGTTTTAGAGAAATTTTTGAGAAAACAGCTGAGGAGCAGGTGATAGATGAACAGTAATTTAATGTCTGCCGAAGATCTTCCTCCCCCTAAGAACGAGGGCATCGACATTGTTGATCCTTTGCTGCAGCACATTGCTTCGCATGCCGAGCTTAGCGGATCGCAGCTTGACAACATTCTTGCGGGAATTAGAGAGCGAGCTGTCAAGGGGATTGAGTCTTACGGCTGCACGCTGCATACACACAATGGTCGACCTGAGTGGGTTGATCTCTGGCAGGAGCTTCTTGACGCAATTCAGTACGCCTATCAGGCTCGCCTCGAGGGCCGTGATGAAATTCCCGCTCACATCACGGCAGCGTTGCGCGTCTTGACTCAAATCTTAGAGGCACCTTCGATATAAAAATTTTGTACAAAAGTAGAATTCTTATTATTATTACAACATAAATAATAAGTCGCCCTTGAAAGGGCAAATCAAAAACGTAGATGTTGTTTTGGCATCCAATATACAACAGACTGCGTGCTAACAATGGATGCCAAGGAGAATTTATGAAGAATTTTGTACTAGTAGTTCTTGCTCTTGTTACTTTCGCAGCTTGCGGCCCAAAGCCCGCACCAGTACCCGCTGATGCTGCAACGCCCCCTCCTCCAGCCGAGCCTTCTGTTCCTACACCTCCAAGCGTGACACCTGGCGCACCCCAGGTTTCTGAGCCTCCTGCCGATGGTGGTGCAACTCCTCCTGCAGTAGATGCAGCTCCTCCTGCTCCCCCTGCGCCTCCTCCTTCGAGCGCAGCTCCTGCTCCAAGCGCCAACTAATTTAAAATTTAGTTGCAGTTGTGTCTCAAAGCTCCGTTCTAGAACGGAGCTTTTTTGTTTATGCAACTTGAATTAAGTATTATAATATTACATACTTATGCAGGTTAATTTAAGCAGGAGACTAACATGTTACTGACTGAGCGCTCTATAAGGCAGCTAATTTATAACGTCCTGCTTGAGAGTGTTCAAGAGGATTCTGAAGAGAAGAAGCGTTACCGAGACCTTTCCGATGATCTCATCGCCTCCGCGCAAACGAACGCCCGCAATACCAAGTGGCTCAAGCCCGATGTGCTGGAAGAGGTGTCCGAGATCTACCGCACAGCGGAGGCGTTGGGAATCGACTTCGAGACATTGATGAAGTGTGTGAAAGAATCAAATTTAGAAATACTCGACGACAAGACGTGGGAGATGATGGAGAACTCGGACTCATGGGAAACTGTCACCGTGGATGAGGCGAATGCTCGAGCCTATGACTACGACCGCGACATCGCTAGCGTTTTTGAGGGGATGGGCAAAGAGCTACCCGCGCCCATCGTTCTGATTCACAAGCGCACTCCCTACCTGATCGGCGGCAACACTCGCCTGATGGCCTCACGAGCACTCAAGGTTCGCCCAAAGGTGCTAATGGTGAGGATGTGAAGGGCTACGACTACTACGGCGATAATCGCTTGATGCTTCGACACTGCATGATCGTACAAAGACACATGCAACTTGAATTAAGTATTAGAATATTGCATACTTATGCAGGTTAATTTAAGCAGGAGACGCTACGATGTTGCTAACTGAGAGAGCGATAAGACAACTGATTTATAATATTCTTCTCGAGGGAGTGCGAGAGGACGCCGCTGCTCTCGAGGTCGACCTCGAGGACAATCCCGAGGCTCTTAGTCAGTTTCAATCACTGTCGACGAAGCCCAAGTGGGTGAACTGGCTCGCCGACAGGTATCTGCGGAAGAAGTATCCAGTTGATGATACCCTGCCCGATGTCCTGTCGCTCGTGGTAAACTTCGCCTCGAAGGATGCCGCAATCTCGCAGAAGTACGGTTCGAACGAGCAGTTCAAGACCGCCGTTGACGCGGCCTTTCCGCCCGAGAGCAGAGGATGGAAGAGCCCTTCAGATACAACGAAGATGTCCTCTGCAGATTTTGAGACGCTCCTTGCGCTGCACGATCGGAAAAAGCAGCGGCTCGAGGTCGATCGAGCAGATGAATCGTGGAAGCAGGACAAGATCGGGCAGTTTGGTCCTTGGGCACTGTACTTCCCAACAAACCAGCAGAACAGTATCAACATCGCTGGTGCTGATCCGGTGACGCTCAAGGGCTACACCACCTGGTGTACGGCCCGCACTGCAGGCTCAAACCTTTTCTACAACTACGCCGGGCGCGGCATCATGCTCTTCTACGCGATCAATACAGAGGCAATGCCAGAAGACCCAGAGAGCAGAATTAGTTTAGGCTTCGTCCGCGGCAAACTCGAGGCGAGCGGCATGGGCGGTGGCGTTACAGTCGACGCTAAAAATAGAGGTCTTAAAGGCGCTGATCTTGAGAGCATTTTCGGTGGTTATTACACGAGAATTATCGAGCGTGCAGAAGCAGTTGCCGCAGAACACGGCGGAGAACACCCGGCAAAGGCTGAGCTTGATGCAGCTCGCGAGGATGTCATGAAGTTCAAGAGCATGCTAAGCGGTCTAAGCGACGATGAGGCAGGTGATCTTTGTAGTCATGTTTTAACCTACGGAACCAAAACCGTGAGCCTAGACGTTATAATCGCTGGCGCATCACATAAGTCTGCGAGTGTTCGTCGTGAAGTCGCTCGCCGGCTTCGTGTGCCCCCGCCCGTCCTTGAGAAGCTGGCTGATGACCCTGACGCGAGTGTTCGTGCGAGTATCGCATGGAACACGTCCACACCGCTGCCCGTCCTTGAGAAGCTGGCTGATGACCCTGACGCGAGTGTTCGTCGTGAAGTCGCTCGGAGCGCGCCGCCGCCCGTCCTTGAGAAGTTGGCTGATGACCCTGACGCGAGTGTTCGTCGTGCAGCCAACTACCGCGTGCTCACGATGCCGAGGCCGGACTTCGAGAAGCTGGCTGATGACCCTGACGCGTTTATTCGTATTGAAGTCGCACGGCGTCGGGCGCCGATGCACGTCCTCGAGAAGCTGGCTGATGACCCTGACGAGCAGGTTCGTGCTGTTGTTTCATACAACAAATTGACTCCGATCCATGTGCAAGAGAAGTTAGCATTCGATTCTGTTGACAGAATCAGACGCATCGCAAGAATACGGGTTGCGCGCTCCCGCAAAGCACGTCCAGAGATTCTGGAGCAGCTGTCAAGTTCTAATCTTTTGATTGTTAGACGAGCTGTCGCTCGCAACCCGAAGACACCTCTGTCGGCGCTGCGGGCCCTATCTCAGGACAAAGACGCCAAAACACGTGAGGCCGCCAAGGCGACGCTGGCGGAGTTGCAGCCCATGGGCGAGACTCGACGCCTCGCTCACCGTATCATCGCAGAGCTGAAGAGGAGATGACATGCTGCTAACAGAAAATAGACTTCGCGCGTTGATTTACAACATCCTTCTCGAGGGAGTGCGAGAGGATGCTGATGCGCTGAGGGCGCTTCTCGCTGACGCTCCCGACGCCCTCAGGAAGTTCGAGCCCCTGTCGATGAAGCCGAAGTGGGTGAACTGGCTCGCAGACAGGTACGTGAGAAACAAGTATCCCGCAAATGACACTCTTAAAGACGCGCTGTCTATAGTTGCAGCTTTCGCAGCAGCAGACGCTGCGATCTCGCAGAAGTATGGTTCAAACCCACAGTTCAAGACAGCTGTCGACACCTCTTTCAAGCCGAGTGAGAGAAAGTGGAATAACCCAGCAGATACTGCAGCAATGTCGACTGCTGACATGGACACTCTTCTTACGATCTACAGGCGACCCAAAGACAAACTCGGGATTGATCGAGAGGACGTGTCTTGGAAGAACGATGAGGTTGGAACTTTCGGCCCCTGGAAACTATATTTTCCCACTACACAGCAGAACAGCATCAATATTGCAGGTGCCGATCCTGAAACACACAATCCGTACACCACCTGGTGCACAGCAAGGACAAGCGGCGAAAACCTCTTCTACGGCTACACAGCACAAGGAGTCATGCTCTTCTACGCGATCAACACAGCAGCTGCGCCAGGAGCCCGTGAGAGCAGAATCAGCCTAGGATTTTTAGGCGGCAAACTTGATGTAAGCGGAGAATACGGTGGCATCACAGTCAATGCTGTAAATACCGGTCTTAAGTCTGCTGATCTTAAGCGCATTTTTGGCAATTATTACACGAATATCACCAGGCGCGCCAAAGAAGTTATTGCAAAGCACAGCGGCGTTCATCCTGTCGAAGCAGAGATTGCTGCAGCAGGGAAAGATCCTGTCAAATTTAATAGCATGCTTCGAGGCCTAAGTGATTCAGAGGCAGGAGAGCTAGTAAAAAGTATTGCCAAAAGAGGTATTTCTCCTGAAGTTGCAGCTGTAGCAGCTGATCACAAATTTGCAGGAGTTCGATTAGCTATCGCACGCAAGAAAAACTTGCCCCTGGATCTTTTAGACAAATTAGCAGGAGACCCTGATGTTAGTGTTCGAGGCGCCATTGCATACAGGCAAGACTTGCCGGAGCAGATTAAAGCCAAATTAGTAGAAGACCCTGCCGCTTCTGTTCGTCGTCTTCTCGCACATCGCTACGTGTCGTTGTCTTCTGAAGTCTTTCCTGCGTCTCTTGTAATTAGGCTGGCAAGAGACCCTGATGCTGGCGTTCGACAACTTATTGTACAAAGAAGCGACTTGCCGCCGGACCTCTTCGCCGAACTGGCAAGAGACCCTGTTTCTATAGTTCGAAATACTGCCAGAGATATATCGATTGCGAGAAGAATGGGAAGAAGCTAAAGGAGAGAGAGAAATGTTACTGACTGAGCGAGCAATAAGACAGCTGATTTATAATATCCTTCTCGAGGGCGTGCGAGAGGATGCTGATGCGCTGAGGGCGCTTCTCGCTGACGCTCCCGAGGCGCTCTCGCAGTTCGAGCCCCTGTCGATGAAGCCGAAGTGGGTGAACTGGCTCGCAGACAGGTACGTGAGAAGCAAGTATCCCGCAGATGACACTCTTGAAGACGCACTGCCCGTAGTTGCAGCTTTCGCAGCCGCAGACGCTGCGATCTCACAGAAGTATGGTTCGAACCCGCAGTTTGCTGCCTCTGTCGACACCACTTTCCCGCCAGGTGCGAGAAAATGGAAGAATCCAGCAGACGCCGCAGCAATGTCGACCACCGACATGAGCACACTTCTAACAATCTATAAACGGCCTAAAGACAAGCTCGGGATTGATCGAGAGGACGCGTCTTGGAAGAACGATGAAGTTGGAACTTTCGGTCCGTGGAAACTGTATTTCCCAAGAAACCAGCAGAACAGCATCAATATTGCAGGTGCCGATCCTGAAACACACAAGTCGTACACCACATGGTGCACAGCTCGAACAGCAGGGTCAAATCTTTTCAATAACTACGCGACGAGAGGAGTCATGCTCTTCTACGCGATCAATGCAGAGACACCGCCAAAAGACCCTGAGAGCAGAATTAGTTTAGGATTCATCCGCGGCAAACTCGAGACGGGTGGACAATACGGTGGCATCACAGTCAATGCTGTAAATAAAGGTCTTAAAGACGATGATCTTGAGAGCATTTTCGGTGGTTATTACACGAGTATCATCGCGCGTGCAGAAGCAGTTGTTGCAGAGCACGGGGGAGTTCATCCTATCGGAGCAGAGTTAGACGCAGCAGCAAAAGATCCTGTCAAGTTTAACAGCATGCTTCGAGGCCTGAGTGATGCAGAGGCAGCAGATCTAGCCAACAGTATTTTTGTACACAACAGAAAACTTTCTCCTGAAGTTGAAGCTGTAGCAGCTAATCACAAATCTGCGGGTGTTCGAAAAGCACTTTTGCGGAGTGAAATACTCTCCAATCCTGTCTTAATGAAGCTCGCCGGCGATACTGATAGCAACGTTCGAGCCGCTATCGCAGAAAGAAGCGACTTGCCTGAGGATATCTTAGTGAAGCTCGCTGAAGATGATGACAGTAAAGTTCGAACCGCTGTCGCAGCAAGACGCGACGTCTTACCTGAGCCTGTCTTAATGAAGCTCGCCGTCGACAATAACAGTTATGTTCGAGGCGCTATCGCGAACAGAGTTGACTTGCTCGATAAGACGCTCATGGATAAATTTGCCGGCGATACTGATAGCAACGTTCGAGCCGCTATCGCAGCAAGAAGCGACTTGCCTGAGGATATCTTAAATCATCTACAAGACAAAGAAACTGACATTAATGTGCTGACCGCCCTTCTTCGCCACAGACACGATATCAGCGAGGACTTTATCAATAGAATGGCGAACTTGAAAAACCTTCAAGTACGTTCTGCTCTTGCAGCAAATAGTAAGACGTCGCCAGAGATCCTAGAGAAGTTATCAAACATTAAAAGCGCAACAATAGATAGCGAGCTCTTGCGCAATGCAAACACGCCTGGACATGTCTTGCGAAAAATAGCTTTTAAGAACAAAAAAACTCTATTGCAAGCAGTCCGACACGTGTCGGCGTCTGCAGATCTCATAAGAGACATTGTGAAATACTGCGACAGCATCGAAATAAAGCGTAGCGAAAAATCTATTATTTATCTGTACACCGTCATAAATTCTAATGCACCCGAAGATGTGCTGAGACACGCTGCGGATGTCTTTAGTCGATCTGGATCTATTTTAGCAAGAATCGCTCGCAACCCTAATGCACCTGAAGACTTGCTGCGAAAGGTCGCAAACAGCAAGGCCAACGACGTTTATAATTCAATACCGGCAGAACTTTTAAACAATCCCAAAACGCCCGATGATGTTATTAGAAAGTTGGCTCGTCACACTGTTGAGAGTGTAAGGAGAAAAGCCATCAATAAATTGCGTGAACGAGGTATTGCAGAGTCTCGTCGCCTGGCGCACAGAATTCTGCGAGAGATTAAGCGAGCTGAGAGAAACTAAAGGAGAGAGAAATGTTGCTAACTGAAAGAGCGATAAGACGGCTGATTTACAACATCCTGCTCGAGGGAGTGCGAGAGGATGCTGACGCTCTAAGTGCGCTTCTCACTGACGCTTCCGACGCCCTCTCGCAGTTTGAGCCGCTGTCGACGAAGCCGAAGTGGGTGAACTGGCTCGCAGACAGGTACGTGAGAAACAAGTATCCCGCAGATGACACTCTTGAAGACGCACTGCCCGTAGTTGCAGCTTTCGCAGCAGCAGACGCAGCAATTTCGCAAAAGTATGGTTCAAACCCACAGTTCAAGACAGCTGTCGACACCTCTTTTCCACCGAGTGAGAGAAAGTGGACGAATCCAGCGGATGCTGCGGCAATGTCGACTGCTGACATGGACACTCTTCTTACGATTTATAGACGACCCAAAGACAAGCTCGGGATTGATCGAGAGGACGTGTCTTGGAAGAACGATGAGGTTGGAACTTTTGGCCCCTGGAAACTATATTTCCCGACAAATCAGCAGAACAGCATCAATATCGCGGGTGCCGATCCTGTGACGCACAGGCCTTATACCACCTGGTGCACAGCAAGGACAAGCGGCGAAAACCTTTTCTACAACTACGCCGGGCGCGGCTTCATGCTCTTCTACGCGATCAACACAGCGGCAGGTACAGAAGACCCAGAGAGCAGAATTAGCATAGGATTCATCCGCGGCAAACTTTATTTGGATGGCTACAACGGTGGCCTTACAGTCAACGCTAAAAATAGAGGTCTTAAAGACGCTGATCTTGCGAGAATTTTCGGCGGTTATTACACGAGCATTATCGAGCGTGCAGAAGCAGTTGTTGCAGAACATGGAGGAAAACATCCTGCTGAAGCAGAGATTGAGGCAGCAGCGAAAGATCCTGTCAAGTTTAACAGCATGCTTCGAGGTCTGGGTGATAGCGAAGCAGGAAATCTGGCCTCATCTATTTTTTCAGGCGACCGCCGCGAGTCAAGAGTTGTTTCGCCTGAAGTTGTAGTTGCAGCAATTAATCACAAATATGCGGGCGTTCGAGCCGCTATTGCACCCAAGGAAGACTTGCCCCTGGACGTTGTCGTCAAATTCGCAGAAGACCCTGATGCGGGTGTTCGAGCCGCTATCGCAAGAAGACGCGACTTGCCTGAGTCTCTCTTGATAAAGCTCGCCAGAGATACTAAAAGTGTAGTTCGGGTCGCTGTCGCAGCAAGACTCGACTTGCCTGATAATATCCTAGAAAAGCTGCTAGTCATGAATGACAAGCGCGTGGCACATGTTCTTGCACGTAAACACAAAATGCACCCAGAGGTGCTTGAGAAGTTTTCAGACACTAAAGATAATAAATTAATTAGTGCTCTCTTGCAAAATCCAAACACGCCTGCACACGTTCTGCGAAAACTAGCTTTTACTAACAATCGCACTCTGCTGTATGCACTCGCTCACAAATCAGCGTCTGCAGATCTTATAAGAGACATTATAAAATACTGCGACAGTACCGAAATGCCGAGAAGAGCAAAAACTTTGATTTATGCGTACGCCCTCGTAAATTCTAATACACCTGAAGATATTCTCAGAAAGCTGGCCAGTCACACTAATGAGGATAAGGAAACAAGGAATTGGGCTATCAATAAATTGCGTGAACGAGGTATTGCAGAGTCTCGTCGTCTGGCGCACAGAATTCTGCGAGAGATCAAGAGAGCAGAGAGAATCTAAAGGAGAGAGAAATGTTACTGACTGAGAGGGCAATAAGACAACTGATTTACAACATCCTTCTCGAGGGAGTGCGAGAGGACGCTGATGCGCTAAGGACACTTCTCGCTGACGCTCCTGCTGCCCTCTCGCAGTTCGAGCCCCTGTCGATGAAGCCGAAGTGGGTGAACTGGCTCGCAGACAGGTACGTGAGAAGCAAGTATCCCGCAAATGACACTCTTAAAGACGCGCTACCTATAGTTGTCAAGTTTGCGGCCGCCGACGCTGCGATCTCGCAAAAATACGGTTCAAACCCGCAGTTTGCTGCCTCTGTCGATACCTCTTTCCCGCCGAGTGAGAGAAAGTGGAATAACCCAGCAGATACTGCGGCAATGTCGACCACCGACATGGACACGCTTCTCACAATCTATAGACGACCCAAAGACAAGCTCGGGATTGATCGAGAGGACGTGTCTTGGAAGAACGATGAGGTTGGAACTTTCGGCCCGTGGAAGCTATATTTCCCGACAAACCAGCAGAACAGCATCAATATCGCGGGTGTTGATCCTAACACACACAAGCCGTACACCGACTGGTGCACAGCAAGGACAAGTAGCGAAAATCTTTTCAACAACTACGCGGCTGAAGGAACCATGCTCTTCTACGCGATCAATACAGCGGCCGCTCTAAAAAATCCAGAAGATCCAAAGAGCAGAATTAGCCTAGGCTTTACCGAAGGGGAGCTTGATGTGAGCGGAGAATACGGTGGCATCACAGTCGACGGCGCAAATACAGGGCTTACGTCTTCTGGTCTTAAGCGTATTTTCGGTGGTTATTACGCGAGCATTATCGCGCGTGCAGAAGCAGTTATTGCAAAGCACGGCGGAGAACATCCTGTTAAAGCGGATATTGCTGCAGCAGCAAAAGATCCTGTCAAATTCAACAGCATGCTTCGAGGCCTGAGTGATGATCAGGCAGGGAATATAGCTAGCTCTGTATTCATGCAAGCAAAAGTTTCTCCTGAAGTAGTAGCCGTCGCCAGCAGACATAAGTCGCCTGTTGTTCGTCAATGTGTTGCATCTCGTCATGACATACCGCAGGAACTTGTGATCAGATTAGCAGAAGACCCTGATGCTAGTGTTCGAATTGCGACAGTACATAGCAAAAAATTGCCGCTGGATTTTGTAGTCAAATTAGCGGGAGACGCTGACGCTGGTGTTCGAATGCAAGTCGCATTCAGGAAAGACTTGCCTACGTCTGTTGCGGTCAAATTGGCAAGAGATCCTGATGATCATGTTCGAGCGACAATTATGGGAAGGGAAGACTTGCCTCCGGATCTTGTAGTTAAATTAGCAGAAGACCCTGACGCTCGTATTCGAATGTATGCTGCACGCAGTGAAGTCTTGCCCCCGGATCTTGTAGTTAAATTAGCAGAAGACCCTGATGATGATGTTCGAATGTACTTTGCAACTCGTCAAGACTTGCCCACGTCTGTTGCAGTCAAATTGGCAGGAGACTCTGATGCTCGTGTTCGAGAGGTCATTGCAAGACGTAGAGTCTTACCTACGGTCATTGTGGCAAAATTGGCAGAAGACCCTGATGCTCGTGTTCGATCGCGCGTTGCACGCAGAAAAGATTTAACCGCGCCTCTTGCAATCAAATTGGCAGAAGACTCTGATAATAATGTTCGAGCGGACGCAGCGTCCAGCGAAGGATTGACACCAGATCTTGTCGTCAAATTGGCAGGAGACTCTGATGCTGTTGTTCGAGAGCGCGTTGCAAGCAGGAAAGACTTAACCGTGCCGCTTGCAATCAAATTGGCAGAAGACCCCAATGAATATGTTCGAGAGCGCATTGCAAGAAGGGAAGTCTTGCCAGATTCTCTTGTAATCAAATTGGCAGGAGATCCCAGTCATCGTGTTCAAATGGCCGTCGCGCAGAGGGAAAATCTCAGTCAAGCTGTAAAAGATGCAATAAATGCAGCCAGAGAAAGAATAGAAGAATCGAGGCATCTGGCACACAGAATTTTACGGGAGATTAAGAGAAGAGGTCATGTTGCTAACTGAGAGATCTTTGCAGCAGCTAGACGTCAAAATTATAGAAACAATTGGGTTGAAACACTAGCACGTGTCATATTTATTATGAACTGTGAGGTGTTATATGAATAGGCTTGGCACTAAAGACGTGCTCAAAACACTGATAAGAGAGTCAATTAAAAATATTACTGCCAATGACACGCATGCAATGACAGCCGCTAAAAAATGTTTATGCGGTTGTTCTCCCAGCGTTATCCGTGAGGCCTACCGAGGCATGCCACTTGGTGCTATTATTGAAAGTTATTACTCAAATAAATGCGACTCCAGGCTCAAACTTGCAGCATCTGTCGCGGATGGAACTGCTAAAAGGCATTCTCTGGCAGAAAAGAGAGAAATACAGCATATCAATCACCTCATGCGTCGTGTCGCATCTGCAGGCAATTCGAGCCTTAGAGGCTTGCTAGGAGACCCGAATGCCTTGCGCTACAGACTCGCAGAGTTGTCTGCTAATCCATACATTTCTTTATCTAGCGCTCAAAAAATTAAGGCAGAGATTGGTAGCCTTGTCTTAGAGGTCAATGACAGTAGACTTCGCCGTCATCTGCGTGATGTTTTTCATTCGCTTGACGAGTGTTCCTGCATGCAGGGACAAAGAGAAACTCCCGCCGCAAGTATGAATAGTGCAATTACATTTTATCGGCCTGGAACACCAGAGTTTTTTAGCAATGCCCGCAATCTTCGAACAATGTATCAGCAGAACCAGTACTCTCCTACTGATGACTGGGAGGCCGAACTTTTAAGCACTGACATAGGCGATTGGGGCATGTTTAACGGTAAAACAGTGCCGCTTGATTTTCCAGTCATTGAAGTCGATGGTGAGTGGGATGAGCCTTGCGAGACATGCTCAGGACGTATGTATGAAGCCAAGTACAAAGGCAAAGAGGTCGAGCTCGGCAAACCAAAGAGAGGCGGCGGCAGAGCTTATGTTTATGTGAGAGATCCAAAGACAGGCAATGTCAAGAAGGTTTCATTTGGATCATCGATGCCAGACGCAATGGGAGATTCAGATGCTGCCCGAGCTCGCAGGAAGTCATTTGGAAATAGACATAACTGCGCAAAGAAGAAAGACAGAACTCAGGCGGGCTATTGGTCATGTCGAGCAACAAAATTCTTTGGTCGTAATATTCCGGGATGGTGGTAAATGTCGCAGCATCCGTACACAGAGACAAAAATAAGCGAAGGATTACGAATTAGGTCGTTCCCTGCTAGCGTTGCTAGCAGTGAATTAATTTGGCATCGTGACAGAGAGAATAGAATTATCACGGTACTAGAGGGTTCAGGATGGTCATTGCAGGTCGACGGCGGACTTCCTGAGCCTTTGCTGCCTGGCACTACGCATACGATCCCAAGAGAAATGTGGCATCGAGTTCTAAGAGAAGGTAGAGCCTCTCGTCTGTCAATTGAAATACAAGAAATTGATGACGAGTCAATGATGACCGCACTCTTTGAAGGACGCAAGAAAAAGAAGCGAAGGCCTGGAAATCCTGACTACTACAAGGGTGGAACAAAAAAGAGTAATTCTCAGATGGCTCGTGAGATAAACAAGTGCGCGAAAGAGCCTAGACCTAAAAGCTGCTATGATGACTGGTCAGCCGACAAAACTTATAGAAAGGCAAATGAGTCTGTTGAGAATCCTGAAGTACTGCTCAGTGAACTCATTGAAAACCTTATACACGAGGTCAATGCTGAAGAGACGTTGCTAGAAGGCTTGAGCAAAAAGGTGCGTGATACTCTAAAGAAAAAGGCAGAGAAAGCAAACATGCCTCTAGGCGCTTTGACCGGCGTCTATCGCAAAGGACTCGCTGCTTGGCTCACAGGCCACCGACAAGGGACACCGCAACATGCTTGGGCGATGGGAAGAGTCAACAGTTTTATACGCGGAGGCAAGGCGCGCGGAGTTGATAAGTCCGAATGGGCAAAAGTCAAGAAGCACAGAGGCAAGTAAGTAATGCCACGTGAGCTGCATGTCTTTGACTTTGATGGCACACTATTTCGCTCACCTGAGCCTCCGGAAGGTTTTAAGGGTAGTTGGTGGTGGTCCGATGTGTCTTTGAGCCCGCCTTGTGTACCTCTAGAGCCGACAGGTGATTGGTGGGTTGAGGACACCGTCAATGCAGCAAGAGCTTCTATAGATAATCCTGATGTCTACACTGTTATGATGACAGGCCGTCCGGACAGATCTGGATTTCGAATGATAATTCCCACGTTGCTCAGACAACAGGGACTAGACTTTGATGAAGTCCATCTGTCTAACAGCAATCGAACGCCTGTGTTCAAAGAGAAAACAATCAATGATATCCTAAAGAGGATGCCCGAAATCGAGCGGGTTGTTTTTTGGGACGACAATGATAGTTATATGCAAGGCTACAAAGAGCTAGTTCTTGGTAAACAAGATAAGCGACGTAGCGTTAAGATGAATCTTGTAACTGCAGAACCCAAGCAGTGCCAAACAGTGAGAGAATCGTTAAAATTAAAACACCTGGGAGTCACAAAAATGAATGCAAAGCGTTTGAGGAGGATCCTCAAAGAGGAGTTGGGCGTCGAGAATATTGCAGCGAACGTAATGAGCGCACTGCTACCTGAGCCTGTAATGGTCAAGGCTGTCGGTCATAGCACGAGCGACGTGCCTGAGGACTGTATTTCTGCAATGAGAAAAGTGCATGATATACTTCGTGCGCAATATCACAACTATCAGACATCTCACTGGCAGGTCATGGGAACGTCTTTCTATGGAAACCACCTCCTCTTTCAGCGCCTGTATGGCTCAGTAGTCGAAGACATTGATGGCTTGGGTGAAAAGCTTGTTGCTTATGCCGGTATTGATGCAGTCTGTCCTGCAGCATCGCTGGAGTGCATGTTGGACTGCGTTGAGCAGTGGATGCTTGAGCGAGATCATCTTAAGCGAGGGCTCAAGTCTGAGCATGCCCTGTGCGAGTCAATTGATGCACTGTACGACTCCTGTGATCGCTGCGGCTTTAAGATGCCTCGCGGGCTTGATGACTTTATGGCTGCACTTGCAAATGCCCACGAGACAAACAAATATCTCTTAAAGCAGGCGATTTCTGCATAATTCTGCGACCAGTCGGAATTAGATTAAATTCTCGCCGATCTCTTGATCTCTCGCAGAATTCTGTGTGCCAGACGACGTGATTCTGACAGTTTAACGACAAGCCCTGGTGGCAAGTCTCCACGGCGTGAAATTATACCTCGAACATAATCGTCAGAGTCTCCTGCCAATTTAACGATAAGATCCGTGGGTAAGGTTCCCTTTTTTCTGTATGAAATTTGCCGTCGAACACCGACCGCAGGGTCTCCTGCTAATTTAACGACAAGATCCAGCGGTATGTCTTGCCTCACTGCAATTGCTGCTCGAACTCTAGCGCTAGGGTCTCCTGCCAATTTAACGATAAGATCTTTAGGCAAGTCTTTCACCGTTGCAATTGCTGATCGAACCTCGTCATCAGGATCTTCTGCAAATTTGAAGTAAAGCTCCGGCGTCACTCTAGATGTAATATTGGCTCGAACTCTAGCGCTAGGGTCTCCTACCAATTTAACGATAAGATCCGGCGGTAAGTCTTTCCTGAAGTATGCAATTTGGCTTCGAACATGTTCGTCAGAGTCTCCTGCCAATTTAACGACAAGATCCAGCGGTATGTCTTGCCTCATTGCAATTGCTGCTCGAACTCTAGCGCTAGGGTCTTCTGCCAATTTAACGATAAGATCTTTAGGCAAGTCTTTCCTCACTGCAATTGCTGATCGAACCCTGACATCAGGGTCTCCTGCTAATTTAATGTTAAGCTCTGCAGGCAATCCCTCTTTGGCCGCAGCGACCACTCGAACGCTGTCATATTTGTGATTAGCTGCTACAGCTGCAACTTCAGGAGAAACATCTCTGTCTTTGCTAAGAATAGCATTGGCCTGATCTCCTGCCTGTTCAGCACCCAGGCCTCGAAGCATGCTGTTAAACTTGACAGGATCTTTTGCTGCTGCGTCTAGCTCTGCTCCGATAGGATGAACTCCGCCGTGCTCTGCAACAACTTCTTTTGCACGCGCGATGATGCTCGTGTAATAACCACCGAAAATGCGTTGAAGATCAGAAGACGTAAGCCCTGTATTTTCGCCGTCGACTGTGATGCCACCGTATTCTCCGCTTACATCAAGCTCCCCTTCGATAAAGCCTAGGCTGATTCTGCTCTCTTGGTCTTCTGGCGTTGCCGTTGTATTGATCGCGTAGAAGAGCATGGTTCCTTCAGCCGCGTAGTTGTTGAAAAGATTTTCGCTGCTTGTCCTTGCTGTGCACCAGTCGGTGTACGGCCTGTGTGTTACAGGATCAGCACCCGCGATATTAATGCTGTTCTGCCGATTTGTCGGAAAATATAGTTTCCACGGGCCGAAAGTTCCAACCTCATCGTTCTTCCAAGACACGTCCTCTCGATCAATCCCGAGCTTGTCTTTGGGTCGCTTATAGATCGTAAGAAGAGTGTCCATGTCAGCAGTCGACATTGCCGCAGCATCCGCTGGATTCGTCCACTTTCTCTCACTCGGCGGGAAAGAGGTATCGACAGAGGCAGCAAACTGCGGGTTTGAACCATACTTCTGCGAGATCGCGGCGTCTACGGCTGCGAAAGCTGCAACCACAGGCAGAGCGTCTTTAAGCGTGTCATCTGCGGGATACTTGTTTCTCACATATCTGTCTGCGAGCCAGTTCACCCACTTCGGCTTCATCGACAGGGGCTCAAACTGCCTGAGGGCAGCAGGAGCGTCAGCGAGAAGTGTCCTCAGCGCATCAGCGTCCTCTCGCACGCCCTCGAGAAGAATATTATAAATCAGCTGTCTTATCGCTCGCTCAGTCAGTAACATTTCTCTCTCCTTTAGTTTCTCTCAGCTCTCTTGATCTCTCGCAGAATTCTATACGCTAGACGACGAGACTCTGTGACGTCTCTTTTTTCTGGCTCCCTTGCGGCTGCATCCCTTACGCTCTTAGATAAGTGTCTGTTTTTTGCGATATATTCTCGAACTTCGCTGTCAGGGTCTGTCGCCAGCTTCATCAAGACAGGCTCAGGCAAGACATGCAAGTTGCCTCTCCATGAGACAGCGCGCCGAACGTCGACGTCTGCATCGCTGGCGAGCTTAATTACAAGACGCGGTATCAAGTTATAATTTCTTGCGAGAGCGAAGCGAACATTTTTGTCAGCGTCCATCGCGAGTTTAATTGCAGCAGATTCAGGCAGATTGTAATTGCTTGCGATGGCCACTCTAACGTCAGGGTTGGCATCCTTAGCGAATCTCAAATATGCGGATTCGGGCAAATTAGGTCTACTTAAGATAGCGTTTCTGACATCGAGGGAACTATCACCTGCGAGCTTTATTAAGAGCGGCTCGGGCAGGTGGAGTTGATGTGCGACTGCTTTTCGAACTCCACTGTCAGAATCATCCGCGAGCTTCGTCAAGAGAGGCACAGACATTATGCCACGCCTACTCGCGAGACTGCGGCGCACGGCGGCGTCCGGTTCGTCCGCAAGCGCCATCAAGAGAGACTCAGGCAAGTCGCGTCTGTGTAAGAGAACTACTTTAACGTTAAGATCATCGCCTCTGAAGAGCTTCATCAAGAGAGACTCAGGCAGGTCTTGTCTGCTTGCGACGGCTACGCGCACTTGGGGGACATCCTCCACGAGCTTCATCAAGAGAGACTCAGGCAGGTTGGGTCTTTTTGCGACTGCAGCTCGAACGCCACCGACAGGATCACCCGCGAGCTGCAGCAAGAGAGACTCAGGTAGGTCGCGTCTTCCTGCGACTGCCATTCGAACTTCAGTGTCACGATCATTCGCGAGCTTCATTAAGAGAGACTCAGGCAGGTCGCGTCTTTGTGCGACTGCTCTTCGAACATCAATGTCACGTTCATTCGCGAGCTTCGTTAAGAGAGACTCAGGCAGGTCGCGTCTTTGTGCGACTGCGCTTCGAGTGTCAGCATCAAAATCACCCGCGAGCTGCATCAAGAGAGACTCAGGCAGGTCGTCTCTTCCTGCGACTGTGGCGCGGACATGGCTGTGGGCATCACCGGCGAGTTTAATCACCATAGATTCCGGGAGATTTTTACTAGTTGCTATCTCGCTTCTAATAAACGCAGATTTGTGATTAGCTGCCACAGATGCAACTGCAGGTGAAAAATTATCTAGGGAAAAATGTCCGAACAAATCATTTGCCTCTGTGTCACTCAGTCCTTGAAACATGCTGCTAAACTTGTCAGGATCTTTTGTTGCTGCAGCAATTTCTCCTTGGACAGGATGTTTTCCTCCAAGTTCTGCGACAACTGCTTCTGCACGCGCGATGATACTGCCAGTATGACCACCGAAAATTCTCGCAAGATCAGCGTCTTTAAGCCCTCTATTTTTAGCGTCGACTGTGATGCCACCGTATTCTCCGCTCACATCAAGTTTGCCGTCTAAAAATCCCAGGCAAATTCTGCCCTCACCCTCTCGGTCTTTTGGATCTTTCAGAGTGACCTCTGTGTTGATCGCATAGAAGAGCATGGTTCCATGAGCCGCGTAGTTGTTGAAAAGATTTGACCCTGATGTTCGACCTGTGCACCACGTGGTGTACGGCTCGTGTGTTACAGGATCAACACCCGCGATATTGATGCTGTTCTGCTGGTTTCTCGGGAAATATAGTTTCCACGGGCCGAAAGTTCCAATCTCATCTCTCTCCCAAGACTTATCTGCCCGATCAATCTTGATCTTGTCTTTAGGCCGCTTGTGGAGCGTGAGAAGTGTGTCCATGTCGGTGGTCGACATTGCTGTAGCATCTGCTGGATTCTTCCATTTTCTCTCACTCGGCGGGAAAGAGTTGTCAACAGCTGCCTTAAACTGTGGGTTTGAACCATACTTCTGCGAGATCGCAGCGTCTGCTGCTGCGAAAGCTGCAACTACGGGCAGAGCATCTTGTAGTTTGTCGTCTGCAGGATACTTGTTTCTCACGTACCTGTCTGCGAGCCAGTTCACCCACTTGGGCTTCATCGACAGCGGCTCGAACTTCCTGAGGACGTCGGGAGCGTCAGTGAGAAGCGCCCTCAGCGCATCAGCGTCCTCTCGCACTCCCTCGAGAAGAATATTATAAATCAGTTGTCTTATTGCTCGCTCAGTCAGTAACATTTCTCTCTCCTTTAGTTTCTCGCTGCTCTCTTAATCTCTCGCAGAATTCTGTGCGCCAGACGACGTGATTCTTTCATGCCGGCTCTGAGTTCAGATCGAACATGTTCATCAGGGTCCGCTGCCAATTTGGCTCTAAGATCTTCTGGCAAGTCTTTCTTGCGTGCAATTACTGCTCGAACACCAGCATCGCTGTCTCCTGCCAATTTAACGATAAGCTCCAGCGGCAAGTCTTTCCTTAGCGCGACATATCTTCGAACGTGAAAGCTGCGGTCTCTTGCCAATTCGACTACGGCATGCGCAGGCAAGTCTTTCATGCTTGCAACTCCCATTCGAATAAGAACATCACGGTCTCCTGCCAATTTGACCAGAATGTCCTCTGTCAAGTCTGACCTTTTTGCAATTCTCCTTCGAACCTCGTCATCAGGATCTGCTGCCAATTTAGCCACAAGATCCGGGGGCAAGTCTAACCTGTATGCCATGTCGGCTCGAACACTAGCAACAGGATCTGCTGCCAATTTAGCCACAAGATTCAGGGGCAAGGGACGCCTGCCCGTTAACCGATGGCGAACACCAGCATCAGAGTCTCCTACTAATTTGGCCACAAGATCCAGGGGCAAGTCCGACCTGTATGCGATCGACTTTCGAACACGAGCATCAGAATCTGCTGCCAATTTGGCCACAAGATCGAGGGGCAAGTCTCCCCTGCTCGCAATATTGGCTCGAACACCAGCATCAGCGTCTCCGGCCATTTTAATGATAAGATCTTTAGGCAAGTCTTTCCTGATTGCAATTGCTGCTCGAACACCAGCATCACGGTCTCCTGCCAATTTGACCGCAACAGACGTGGGTAATTCTCTGAGTCTTGCAGCATCTGATCGAACACCTGCTCTACCGCTCGACGCCATTTGAACTGCAATGTTCTCCGTAAAGTTGTTTGTAACGTTAACAGCATGTCGAACACTGGCGACAGGGTCTCCTGCTAATTTGGCCACAACGTCCTTTGGCAAGTTGCTCCTGTATGCGATGTTCCCTCGAACAAGAGTGCTAGGGTCTCCTGCCAATTTGACAACAACATCCAGGGGCAAGTCTTTCTTTCTTGAAATTGCATCTCGGACTTTAAAATTGCTGTCTCCTGCCAATTTGACAACAGCATCCAGGGGCAAGTCTTCCTTGACTGCAATAGCGAGTCGAACTCCTGCAAATTTGTGATTAATTGCTACAGCTTCAACTTCAGGAGAAATTTTTCTGCCGTGTGCAAAAATACTGTTGGCTAGATCTTCTGCCTCTGAATCACTTAGGCCTCGAAGCATGCTGTTGAATTTGACAGGATCTTTCGCTGCTGCGTCTAGCTCTGCTCCGACAGGATGAACTCCGCCGTGGTCTGCAACAACTTCTTCTGCACGCGCGATGATGCTCGTGTAATAACCACCGAAAATTCTCGCAAGATCAGCGTCTTTAAGCCCTTTATTTTTGGCGTCGACTGTAACGCCACCGCCCATGCCGCCCGAATTAAGTTTGCCGCGGATGAATCCTAAACTAATTCTGCTCTCAGGGTCTTTTGGCGTTGCTGCTGTATTGATCGCGTAGAAGAGCATGGTTTCATGAGCCGCGTAGTTGTTGAAAAGATTTGACCCTGCTGTTCGAGCTGTGCACCATGTGGTATAAGGCTTGTGCGTCACAGGATCGACGCCCGCGATATTGACACTGTTCTGCTGATTTGTCGGAAAATATAGTTTCCACGGGCCGAAAGTTCCAACCTCATCGTTCTTCCAAGACACGTCCTCTCGATTAATCCCGAGCTTGTCTTTGGGTCGCTTATAGATTGTGAGTAGAGTGTCCATGTCAGCAGTCGACATTGCTGCAGCATCTGCTGGATTCTTCCACTTTCTCGTACCTGGCGGGAAAGTGATGTTGACAGCCGTCTTGAACTGTGGGTTCGAACCATACTTCTGCGAGATCGCAGCGTCTGCGGCTGCGAAAGCTGCAACTACAGGCAGAGCATCTTGCAGTTTGTCATCTGCAGGATACTTGTTTCTCACGTACCTGTCTGCGAGCCAGTTCACCCACTTCGGCTTCATCGACAGGGGCTCGAACTGCGAGAGCGCCTCGGGAGCGTCAGCGAGAAGCGCCCTCAGCGCATCAGCATCCTCTCGCACACCCTCGAGCAGGATGTTGTAAATCAGCTGTCTTATCGCTCGCTCAGTTAACAACATAGCAGATTCTCCAAATACATACAATTTTCCTTATAAATATATTACGTACACGATAAATTTAAATTTGTTTCTAGCTTAGGAGTCATAACATGAGAGAAAAAATCAGTCTTTATGAGGACAATATCGGTAGTGTCGAATATGTCCAGCATATGGGAACTGATCTAACAGTTGTCAATTCTGCGAGAGTTTCCTTTGGCAAGCAGAAGACGGAGCTTGACACCAGAGACTCAAAGCTAATTGAGTACCTGATAGGACACGATCACACTTCGACATTAGAGCACAATGTCGTAACCTTTCGATTCAAGGTGCCGCTTTTTGTCAGATCTCAGCATCATAGACATCGCACGTGGTCTTTTAATGAGATCTCGAGACGCTACACGGATGAGAACCTAGAGTTCTACGAGCCGACAAAATTTAGGACGCAGCACAAGAGCAATCGTCAGGCAAGCAATAGCGACGCCCTAATTAATCCAATGATTGACACAAATGAGCCCCCTCTTCGAAGCCAAATATTTCCTAATTGCGACATGGCTGTAAAGATGCATCACAGCCGCTCTGTCAGTCTATACAATCAAATGCTTGAAGCAGGTGTCTGTCGAGAGCAAGCTCGTGGCGTCTTGCCTCAAAATCTCTACACAGAGTATTACGGCACGTGCAACTTAAATAATCTAATTAAATTTATAGATCTACGGACACATGAAGGTGCTCAGTGGGAAATTCAACGTGTGGCCGAGGCGTGTAGAGAGATTGCTGCAGAGTTGTGGCCTGTAACACTTGACGCTCTTAAGCGAGCTCGGGAGAAAAACAATGAGTGATGTTAGAGATCAACAGAAAGTGGAGTCAAGCATAAAGGATCTGGCATACAGCATCGAAATGCTCAGCACACACGCAGGCCGAGGAGACAGTTTCGCCACTGTCTACGATGCGCTTGAGCGCGTATTCGAGGCGACAGGTCACACTTATGCTGCTGCTATTGCAAGAGATAGAGCAGTTTCTGCAAATAAACGCGAAAGAAAAAGATCAAGTAAGTACTGACTTTAAACATGTTTTTGTTGCTAGCTATAATTTTAATAGGTAAAGAAGGAGTTTTAGGTAGATGAGTAAGTCTGAGTTTGTTGTTCTAGGTCTTGCACCACGTGATGCTGAGTTTGATAAGCTCTTGTCTGAGTATGAAGCGCTAATGTTGGAGAACGAAAATACCAACTGGAGCTGCATTACAAATAAGACAGCGACGCCATCGCAGAAGAGAGCATGGGATCTCAAGGAGTTTTTTAATTTTGTAGACCCAGAGAGAGTTCGCGAGCCTGTCTCAGATCTAGACGATGATGAGGCACCTGTTTACACATGCCCAAAAAACATGTTTGAGCATGCTGTCCCTCACAAGCATCTTTCAGACGCAACAAATAACGAGGATAGTCCTGCGATCCTGCTTGACATTGAGAAAATCCTGCGGGTACACCCAAATGTTAAGAAGATCCTTGTGAGACTTGATACGTAAGAGCAGATAGTTCTTTTACAATGGGGGCGTTTGGTTTTCGACAGGGTGAGTGCTCTTTATGGGTGCAAGTATCCAACGGTGGCACATGGATTGACAGTGCTACAAATGTTAAATGCCAACGATGACGTTGAATTCGAACTAGCAATCGCTGCTTGATCGCGGGGCTTCCATTGGCCTTGTAAGCAAATAATGGATATGCGACGAGCGTCACGCAGAAAGAGTTGACCAAAAATGGTTACCCTCATTGTATGAGGTGGATCGACGTTCTCAGGTCGATGGTGGCTTCTGAGAGAATTTTGCAAGATTAGTAAATCTTGATAAACTTGTGAATGACCTGTTTGTGCTCTTATTTTGGACGCGGGTTCGACTCCCGCCGCCTCCACAAATTTCATGTGAACTTTAGCGCGTTCAGGAATAGTTATGATTGTCTGGAAACAGACGTCTGGAGATGTGTTCATGGAAGCGTCATCAAACGGTTCTATTGTAACGATTCCCATCTCCATAAAAGTCCTGAACGCACAAACAATTGTGACAGCTAATCATGTCCAAGTTTCAGGTACTGGTAACGCGCTAAGCGACGCAATCAAATCATTCAAGTACAACCTAATGCAACAGCTAGGTCTGCGGCGTGAAGAAGTGGCTTGTTATGAATTTTATTGGGATGAGGCTGCACACACATATTGCGATTTTCTTGCAGCATCAATTTTACGTCATGAAAAGTCTATTGAGAGCAAGTTTAGAGATGCTGAAGATCTAGACACTCTCATGTCGCTAATGACTCCAATAGAGCGTCACTATGCGCTTACCAGGTCTTGGCACAAGATCTGTCGCTGGAGACACAAGGAAAATGGACGATGAACATATTGAAGAGTTCATTCTATTATTTTTAACGTTATCAATTCTCGCACTAATGCTACTTTAAAAGGAGAGGTTCTTAGATGAAGCTAAGCGATATCAGTTTCTCAGGTTTTGATTGCGCGATCTCTGCCGTTAGTCGCAGCACTGTTGTTGTCTCAAATCCCAAGCAGGATTTCTGGCTCTACATTCGTCACGATGCTGCAGAGATTACTCGCGGCCTAGATTTCTTTGCAGATCCGGATCGACACTTTAGCGCACGTCTACCCTCAGGTCGCACTCTAACGGTGAAGAATGGAAAAGTTTTATTTGAGGGTACCTCTGAGTCAATTGTGGGGACACTCAAGCGTCAGGCACTAGGACTGATCGATGACTTGCTGACATCTCGCTCAAACAAGCAATAAGCATTTGTTTGCTGCTATTTTAAAGCTATGGGATTCTATTGCATTAAAATATCGAAAAGATAAATTCTGTGCAGGCGATCTTGTCTATGTGGTACCTAGATATACAGGTAGGAGAAAGTATGGCCCTCGACGAATCGCAGTCTGTATTTCTGGCCCTACTACATGGGACACGCATGTGGGGGCTACGACAGGTCTAATGCTGTACTACCCAGACACTCAGCAGACCTTTGGCACTTCCTTCGACGCATTTGTAATTGATAAGCTTGAGAATCTCAAGGAGCCGACGGGCGATGATGTCGACATGTAGAGACTGCTCTTTGTCTGTTAGAGTCGGTGCAATAAAGGCCCTAGGTGTTTTAGTATGCTTTCAATCACGGATGTCGCCGTGAAACACGCAGCCACGCAGGAATTAAAAGAAAGGCTCAACATGCATATCACACATGAAGTGACAGATAATCAGTTGAACAATATATTTCAGGTGGAGACGAATGTGTGGAGCTATCTCATTCGCAATGAGATTGATGAAGTGCGTCACCGCCTCAATCCCGATCTTCGAAGGCGAGTCGAATGTTTTGAAAAGAAGTTTTGGGACACGCTCTCTGACAGGGCCGAAGAGTTAGCTGCTATTGTAGTAAATAACGCTTCGCGAGATAAGCATAGTTTCGCAGAGCACATTGCGAGATACCACCCAGCCGGTGCTGCACTCTACACTATTTTTAAGTCTACAGACGCAACTGCTGGAGGAGCTGCCTGGGCAATATTGAGGCAACTCCGCAAGCGCGCTGCTACTGTCTCCGAAGCTCGACACATCTTGGGCGACCCCTTCCTCAATTGGGATGAATGCACTTGAGAAATGAGATACTTGAGATCTTCAATCGCGGCGAACTTGTCAGAGTTTTGTCTGGCACTGTATTGGCAGGTCATGGCCCTGCAGGTCCCGAAGAGTTTGCGGTTGTTGTGCGAGGCTGCTCAGAAAACTCTAGATTTGGCATTCATGAGATTTTGTTTCGCGGCGATGTAGTTCGTTGCGCCTCTTCAAGGTTGATGCGTGCTGCATGAGGGACAGCTGGTTCACGTCCGCGACGGCCTGACAGGTCGGTATATGGGCGTTGGGATTATCGTAGAGAAAGTAATAGAATCCTCGGTGTACTTTGTTTTGGTCAATGGTGCTTTTGAAGCCTATTCACATACAGAACTAAAACCCGTGTCGAAAAACAGTGGATCAAAAAAGTCATGATGCATATAAGCTGAGGATTGGCGACCTTGTTGAGATCCTTGTCGAAGAGGAGGCAGATCCCGACTTTGCACTAGTTGTCAGCATCACAGATTTTGTTGTTTTGCTTCGTGTCCTGCACAGGGGTGAGATAAGGACAATTCATGAAGACTTACTCCGTAGAATTGAAGTAGATTGATGTCAGCGCACTTAGAACTTTATCCAGAGGGAACTCTGCTTAGGGCACGCAGAGATCTTCTTGTTTTTAGCTCTCGTGAAAGATCGGAATGTCATACTCTGCAGAAGGGTACCACTGCTATCGTCTTGGGCGATCCCATCATTCTGCCTGAGGTCACATATGTGAGGATCCTGGCTGGCGGCGCTATTTGTGAGATGGACATAACAGCAGTACACACTTCTTGGTCAAAGTTGTCTCATTAGCAATTTCCGCGGATACTTAAGTGCATGCATGTAGCACTCATCACGAGACACTTCAGAGATCACAGCAGGAAAGAAAATAATATCTCTGTCGGTACATGCGGAACACTGAGCGCAGATGTTTACTCTTACACCAATGACAATCTCCCGGGTGGCGATGTCATCATACCGAGCGGTTCAATGATACTGGTCACTGCACTAGTCTCAGATGGAGAGTGGATAGAAGTACTCGCACTTGAACGTCAGTGGCTCACACATCACACGTCCTTAGAGACATGCCTCGTTATTTGCTGCGCTACTTGTACAGACTGAGCGCACTGCATAGAATTACATTCTAGGAGATTAAGTTAAATGGCAAAAAACACGATAATGCTTCGCGTAGGTCACGTCTCAGTCACAAAAGAGTTGAAGTCCCAGCTTGGCGACATTGAACAGCTTTGTGACGAAGCATTGTCAATTGGCAGGACAGGGCTTTTGACTGAAATGCTTGCAGAGATTTACAGTAAATTTGCAATGCTAAAGTATCAAGAGGAGACAGCTACGACTGCAGGAAGTCTTCCTCTGTGCGATACATGCGGCATGCCCTTTGAGGGCGAAGGCACACTTGTAATGTCAGAGAATTTAGCAGGTGTGGTCATGTGCGACAAGTGCATGCACTGATTGTTAGCGGAGAGAAAAGCCATGGCAGACGAAAATAGCGTTACAGCTAGAGCAAGAGCTCTAATCGAAAATCTCAATATTCGTGGCGAGTGGTCGCACTGTCGCTATTTAGACGCCTACGCTGTTATTGAAGGGTCGAACTCGACATACAGGAATATTGCAGACACAGACGAAGAGTGCATCGCTCGATTTGTAGCGGCAGCGCCGGCGCTGATGCTCAAGATGATTGATATGATTGAAAATCGTCCCAAGACAACAGACGTCTTGTTTCCCTGCGACTGCATTTACAGGAATGACGGCGTGCCCAGCATTTCATGTTCTAAGTGCGAGGGAATTGGCGCAACGCTTGAAAAGATTCAAATCAACAACTAAAAGCGCTTTTCATCAATATTTAAGCGCATCATGAATTAAGATGGAGTTTTTATGGCAGAAGAAGGTGGAGCTACAAGGATTAGAGCGCTCCAGATAAGAGACAACTCTATCGGCGCTGACGATCTCAACGGTGCAGAGGCACCTCAAATTAGAGAGAAGATAGGCATCGCTTGGACCAGCGGTTCTCAAGTGCCTGTCTTAATTTCATCATCTCAGCTCGAGATGCGCTCGATCGGAACTTTGCCTAATAATCTGCTTCAACTAGACTCACTTGGCAGACTTCCATCTGTTGACGGCAGCCAACTCACAAACTTACCATCACAGGGTCCTCAAGGTTCCGCCGGCCCACAAGGCTCGCAAGGATCGATAGGTGTTCAAGGCGCCGTAGGCGACACTGGTGCTCAAGGAGCATCTGGCGCTCAGGGTCCGACTGGAGCAACGGGAGCTCAGGGAGCTCAGGGATCTATGCTGACTGCCGCTAATAGCACGCCTTCAGCAATAGGCACTGCCTCAGCAGGAGTCAGCTCAGAATATGCCAGGGCTGATCACACTCACCAGGGACAGATCACAGCTCTGCTAGATCGATATGAAGAGCTATCAAATCAAACTTTTACAGATAACGCACACGCAGGATCAGTAGCTGCATCTCCTACGAGAGACATTCAGACAGCGATTGATGCGACTCCAGCGGGTCCTGCATGTCAAGTTATCGTAGGGCCTGGTTCTTACTCGGGCTCAGGCGTCACAATCCCGTCAGGCAGAAATAATATCTCTATCGTTGGCCCGATGCCTCAAGATTTTGGTGGCACTATTGCGTCACTCTCGGGAGGTCGTACTTTTACAGTTGGTAACAACGTTACACGCGCAAGAATTGTAGGACTCCAGATTGAAGGTCTGACAACTGTATCCACGTCGGGCACAGGCGTTCACAGATTTGAGCGCTGTCAACTTGGAGGCGGACTTACTATTGGGGCAATTTCATCTACGATTTATTTCGTGGGATGTGAGGTTGCTGCTGTATCAATAGACGCGGGCTTCACAGGAACGATTTTGTTTGATAGGTGCCTGTTTACTTCGACCTTTACGAATTCTACTTCGAACCCTCTCAAGGTTTTAATAAGCGATAGCGCGGGCTTGGCCTCGGCGCCCACATCGACTGCAATTCTAAATGGTAGGTTCCAGACGACTGACGGCAACACGCTTTATTACGCTAATGGTGCTCTGCTTCTCAAGACTCCATTGTCTGTTATTAACGCACTCACGCCTGCTGCAGATCGCCTTCCTTACTTCACAGGTGCAGCAACAGGTGCTCTTGCTACATTTACGACTTTTGGAAGATCGCTAGTTGATGATGCTGACGCTGCAACTGCAAGGACAACATTGGGCCTGGGGACTGCAGCAACACAGGCATCAACAGCCTTCCAGCCCGCAGACGCAACATTGACAGCGATTGCAGGTCTTACAACTTCAGCAAACAAACTCCCGTACTTTACAGGGACTGATGCTGCGACAGTTACAGACTTGACTGCCGGAGGCCGCCTTTTAATTTCGGTCGCTTCGGCGGGCACTGCTGGTCAGGTGCTTACCTCCGCTGGCGCCACTTCTCCGCCAACATGGTCTTCTACTTCCAACGGAGCGCAAGGATCCCAAGGTGCGCAAGGTGCGCAAGGCTCAGCAGGTAGCCCTGGTGCGCAGGGAGCGCAAGGATCACAAGGAGTAACAGGCACTGGGCAGCAAGGCGCACAGGGAGCCCAAGGCGCTCAAGGAGCATCAGGAATCACCGGCACAACTGGTGCGCAAGGTGCATCAGGCTTTCCTGCGACGGGAACGTGGTCTGTAGAGTGGATTGCTGCTAGTGGAGGCGCCTTAATTAGTGCCAGCGGCTTCTCGCTTCAGAACATGTCTTCTGGCGGCCTCAAACAAGACAGCGCGGGCAATTGGTACGAAGAACTGACATCTACAGCTGCAGTTGGCAGAATTATTCATGGATCTCTCACGCCATCAACTACGACACCCTGGGAAATGGAATGGGATGTTGCATGCTCTGCATGGGACGGTGGCACAGGCCTCGAAGCTGATGAAGGTACTGGTGGTAGACGCAGTAGATTCTTTTACAACTATACTTCAGGAGAATGGCAGCAGGCCAGCTCAGCGCAGGTTACTGGTCTATTTGACATCGACACAGACGATCGCGTTATCATGACTATGCGGTCTAGGCCCGGCGGTATGAGAACGTATTTCGTGGACGGCGCTGCAGTGGGTGGAACACGTTATTCTACGGACGCAACCACACAAGGCACTGCTCGTTATTGCTGGGCAAACGGCGGAGCGACCGCAGTGACACGCACGTATCGTGTCTATTCTTTGCGTCTCCTGCACAATGCAGTGTCTTCAGCACCTGCATACACACGAATCGTCTCAACACCTGTTCAACCTTAAACAATCAGGAGAAGCCATGTTCTTCAAGCTTAAGACTCTCTGCTTGGCGCTTTTAGGATTTACGGCATTTTCATGCGCCTCTACCACACCTCCGCGACCGACTGTAAATTCAGAAATGACTCCCAGTTTGCCGGCAAGGAAGGTAGAATTTTATTATTGTGAAATTGATAGCGAGTTGCACAGGAAGATGTATCCAGCAATTCGTCTAAGGACGACACGTATTCCTGATTACTTCGAGTTCATCTTGCCGACGGGCGGATCTCTTCGCGGCAAATGCTACATATTGGCGATGCCTGACCCTTAAGTTCGTGTAAAGCAGGCGAATGCTTGTTATAATAGTTCATATGATGCGACTTGGAGGCATATGAATAGCAGTCTAACTGTGCTTGATCTCAAGGGCGCAGCTGATGCGCTCACGTCTTGGCTCATTGCAAGGTGCGGTGAGGAACCTCACTTTCTTGAAAGTCTAATTCGTGATGGGTTTCCTGGCATCGAGATGATGACAGAAGCCGATGTTGTTCGCTGGCTTGATCTTGCGAGAGTTACTGATACTGCCTGGTACAATGAGTTTACCAAGCAGGGTCTGGTTCGATAAGGCACATAGGAGACACACATGCTGGTAACTGACATCCTGAATAGTATTCGTTCTGCGTCTGGCACCAATGAGAAGAATGCGCTGATTCGGCAGCATTCAAAGAATGAGGCATTCTGCACGGTTCTCCGCCTCGGTCATGATCCCTTTCTGCCCTTTCACATCGTGAAGGTTCCGAAGACCGCTGCGAAGGCAAGAAATGTCACGGATCCAGAGAATGTGCGCTGGAATCTCTTCTTTGCAGCTGCCAACGACTGTGCCACCCGGCGTGTCACCGGCAATGCTGCAATTGCTAGAGTCCAGGACGTTTTCCTGAAAGTTACTCCTGAGGAAGAGGCAGAGATGCGCAAGATTCTGGATAAGCATCTCGCACTTGGCGCTTCCACAAAGACGATCAACAAGGCGATCCCTGACCTCATTCCCACATTCGAGGTCGCTTTGGCTCAAAAATTTGAGGAGAAACGAATCTCAGCTCGCTCTGAGGTTGCAGTCGAGCCAAAGCTGGACGGCATTCGGTGTTTCGCCGTTGTCGAAAACGGACACACGACGATCTTCGCTCGCAGTGGCAAGCTGATCACTAATTTTGACAACACGATTGGGCGAGAGCTCTCACTGCTGGGAGATGGCTGCTATGACGGCGAGATCATGGGTCAGGACTTTATTGATCTGATGCGTCAAGCTTATCGTAAGGAAGACGTCGACGTTTCTAGAACTTATCTTGCGCTCTTTGACTTTTTGCCGCTGAGTGAGTGGCAATCAAAGCAGCCTCGTCTGTCTACGCGTGAGCGCTACGAGAGTCTCAAGTCGCGACTTAGCAGCCGAACAGATCTTGTCTCCCTTCGACTTGTTGAGCGCCACTATGTTCCCGCAGATATGCGTCAAATCATGAAGCTCCATGACGAATTTGCTGCAGCAGGCTATGAAGGCGCGATGATCAAGGACACCTCTGCTGCGTACAAATTTGGCCGAGGCTGGGAGGTCATGAAGCTCAAGGCATTCTCAGACGTTGATCTGCCGATTCTCTCTTTTATCGAGGGCACTGGCAAGCACGCAGGCAAGCTCGGCTCTGTCATTGTCAATTTCAACGGTGTGGACGTTCAGGTCGGCAGCGGCTGGTCAGACGAACTGCGTGAATCGATGTGGTCAGATCCCAAGTCCTTCATCGGGCGCATCATAGAGGTGCGCTATCAGGAAGTTACGCCTGATGGCTCTCTTAGATTTCCAACCTTCAAGTGCTTTAGAAACGACAGAGATGAATGAACATATTCTATCTTGACAAGAGTGCAACAGTTGCTGCCGAATATCACTGCAATAAGCACGTCGTCAAAATGATCCTTGAGGCAGGACAAATGCTATGCACAGCTCACTGGCTCACTATGCCTGAGTTCAAGGCGAGAGTCCAGCTGGGCCTAAAGCCCAAGGCGGCGATTCAGGAAATTCGAGCACTGAAGCCTGCACAAGACTTGCCGCCTTGGGGCATCACGCATGTGAATCATCCCTCCTGCGTCTGGACGAGGCAGTCGGTGCAACATTACAGGTGGCACTCCAATTTAGGCCTAGAGCTTTGTGCTGAGTATACGAAGCGCTATCAGAAGCACCACAAGTCAAAGGTCGTGCATGAGTGGCTAGCAACTCACTTGCCGAGTATTCCAGATCTGCCTTTTGTGGATCCGCCTACCTGCATGCCTGAAGATGCGAAGGTGCCGGGAGACGCTGTGCTATCTTATAGAAACTACTACAGTGTCTATAAGCGTCGGATGGCAGTCTGGCGTCCACGAGCGCCTGAGCCCCCTTGGTTTTAATTAGTTGCGTGTTGTAGTGTAAAAGTGCTTGAGCTGTGATATAATAATTTTAGGCAACAATTGAAAGGATTGAAGAGCTATGTCTGCCAAAGATAAGAAGCTAGAGAAGACGAAGGAAGTTCAACAGCACAATCTCCGCAATC
>Ga0214921_10002200_pt1 | contig 32102 bp, 29 predicted proteins | sample LL1505_MetaG_FD_177992 | JGI IMG/M metagenome (GOLD analysis project Ga0214921, IMG submission 177992) | Freshwater microbial communities from Lake Lanier, Atlanta, Georgia, United States - LL-1505 | ecosystem: Environmental > Aquatic > Freshwater > Lake | place: USA: Georgia | collected... | reverse complement strand
GTGCTGTTGGCCCGGCATGGGCGGGCGGGGGTTCTGGCGCTGGCGGCGTTGGCGCTGGTGCAGTTCATCGATGCCACGCCCGCCCGGCTCGCGCTGCATGATTGGGCGCGGGCACAGCATCCCTGGCGGATGGATGCGGCTGGGCTTCGCCCCCTGCTGGCAGCGGCCGAGCGGGTGACGCTGCTGCCCAGTTGGCCCTGCACTGCGGCTGAGGACCATGCAACCCGCGAGGCGCTGCTGGAGATGCTGGCGCTGGCCAGCGAAACGCCGCGGCCGATCAACACCATGTATGCTGCGCGGTGGCATGAGGTGCCGCGCTGCACCGATGCGGCGACCCGCGCGACGCCACCCACCCCGGGCGAGCTGCGCCTGGAATATGCCGCGGGCGCCTGGGGCGTCCGGCGCTAAGGCTGATCCTTCAGGCGCTGGGGATGTGCCGTTCGACGATATAGAGCGGCCGGCCCTTGGTCTCATTGAACACCCGGCCGAGATATTCGCCGATAATGCCCAACATCATCATCTGCACGCCGCCCAGGAACAGCACCGCGGCCATCAGGCTGGGATAGCCCGCCACCGGATTGCCAAAGAGCAGGGTGCGCAGCAGCAATTGCACGATATAGACCGCCGAGATGAAGGCGATGCACAGGCCCAGATAGCTGGCGATTTTCAGCGGCCCCACGGTGAAGCTGGTGATGCCCTCCAAGGAGAGGTTCCACAGCTTCCACCAATTCCATTTCGTGGTGCCGGCGGCGCGCGGCGCCCGGTCATAGGGCACCGCCACTGAGGGGAAGCCCACCCAGGCGAACAGCCCCTTCATGAAGCGATGCTGTTCGCGCAATTGCAGCAGCGCATCGAGCGAGCGGCGCGACATCAGGCGGAAATCGCCGGTGTCCTGCGGCAATTGCACCCGCCCGCCCAGGCGCTGCATCACCCGATAAAACCCCGCCGCCGTGACGCGTTTGAGCCATGATTCGCCATGGCGGACCGAGCGTTGGGCATAGGCCACGTCAAAGCCCTGTCGCCAGGCGGCGACAAGGGCGGGGATCACCTCTGGCGGGTCCTGCAGGTCGGCATCGATCACCACCACCGCGTCGCTGCAGGCGGCATGGTCGAGGCCTGCGGTGAGGGCGATTTCCTTGCCGAAATTGCGGCTGAGATTGACCACTGCCACGCGGGGGTCGGCCGCCTGTGCCTGCAGCATCAAGGCTAGCGTGCCGTCGCGCGAGCCATCATTCACATAGACCAACTCGAAGGGCAGGCCGATGCCCTCCATCGCCGCGGTGATGCGGGCGTGGAATTCGGGCAGCACCTCCTGCTCATTGTAGCAGGGGATGACGACGGAGATGGCGGGCGGGGTCATGCCCGCTTCATGAACGGCAATAATGGCTTATTTTCAGCGAATGATGCCGCCTGAGAGGCTGGCTGGGATGCGGTTGCGCCAGGTGCCGGCATCGACATGGGTGACGAATTCCAGGACGGCGCGATTGAACGCATCGGGGTCCTCCAGGTTCATGGTGTGGCCGCATTTGGGCATGACCAGCAGGGCGGAGCTTTGGATGGTGCGCTTGAGGTAGATGGAGGCTTCCAGCGTGGGGTCATCCTCATCGCCGGCGATGACCAGGGTGGGGGTGGTCATCTTGGCGAAGCCCTCGCGCAGATCCCATAGCGAGGGGCGCTGGCGCTGCACGCCCTGCATGGTGAGCGCGCTGCCCTCGGTGCTGTGCTCGGCCAGTTGGGTGATGAATTCGGCGAAGCCGCGGGGGTCTTTCTGCTCGAAGATCAGCCTTGTGGGGCCATGGCCATAGACATTGGCCATCTTGTCCATGCCCTCGGCGCGGATGCGGGCGATGGTGGCATCGGTCTCGGCCCAGAATTGCTCACGCTTGTCGGGCGAGGCGCCATAGCCCACGCCGGCGGCCACCAGGCTGCGGGCGAGATGCGGGTAGCGCAGGCCCAGATGCAGCGTGGCGAAGCCGCCCATGGAGAGGCCGACGACATGGGCGGGGGCGAGGTTGAGCTTTTGGATCACCTCGGCGATGTCGTCCGTCGCGCGGTCCTGGCTATAGGCGGCCGGGTCGGTGGGCACGGCCGAGGGCGGATAGCCGCGGGCGGCGAAGGCGATGCAGCGGTAGCGGCGGGCGAAGAAGCGCAGCTGCGCCTCCCAGGCGCGGTGGTCGCCGGCATATTCATGGACGAAGACCATGGGCGTGCCTTCGCCGACATCCTCGTAATGCAGGTCAACGCCGTCAGTGGTGCGCAGGCTGGGCATGGGAATCTCCTTCGAGGGTGGAGAATGGGTCGGCGTGGCGGGCGCGGCAAGGGTCGTGGTGCAGGCTTGCGCGATCGCGCGCGGCGACCGATGAAGCGGCCGGGCTAGGTCCGAAAGGGATTTTTCGATGCAACGACGCGTATTGCTGCTCTCCGCTCTGGCGGCGCCGGCCTTGGCGCAAGCTTGGCCTTCGCGGCCCATTCGTATCTTTGTACCCTTCGGCCTGGGCGGCAGCGCTGATGTCGGCGCGCGCGCATTGCAGGAGCCGCTGAGTGCGGCACTTGGCCAGCCGGTGGTGGTGGAGAATAGGCCCGGGGCGGGGGCGGTGATTGGCACCGATGTGGTGGCCAAGGCGGCCGCCGATGGCCACACGCTGCTGCTGATGAGCAACACCCACACCGCCAATGAAACCCTGCTGCCCAACCGCCCCTATCAACTGATGCGCGACTTTGCACCGGTGGCGGCGGTGAATATCGCCCGCCATGCGCTGGTGGTGCACCCCTCGGTGCCGGCCAACTCGGTGGCGGAGTTGATCGCCCTGCTGCGCGCCCATCCGGGGCGGTATGATTACGCATCCTCCGGGCCGGGCACGCCGTATCACATTGCGGGAGAGGTGTTTCTCTCCATGGCGGGGGTGCAGGCGCAGCATATTCCCTTCCGGGGTTCGAATGAGGCCCGCACCGCGCTGGTTGCGGGGCAGGTGCCCATTATGTTCGATGCCATTCCCACCGTGCGTGAGCAGGTGGTGGGCGGCCGGGTGCGGGGGCTGGCCACCACCGGCCCCGCGCGCAATGTGCTGATGCCCGACCTGCCGACCGTGGCTGAGACCCTGCCGGGCTATGAGGCCAGCATCTGGCTTGGCGTGATGGCGCCGGCCGGCACGCCGGAGGCGGTTCTTGCGCGGCTGAACACCGAGATCAACGCCTTTCTCCGCCGGCCGGAAACCCGCGAGGCCCAGGCCCGCGCCGGGGCAGAGCCCTTGGTCATGAGCATTGCGGAATTCGACGCGTTTCTGCGGGCCGATATTATCCGCCAGGCTGAGTATATCCGCCTTGCCCGGATCACCCCGGCATGAGTTTTTCCCTCAATGGCGCCGAGGTGGCGCTGCCGGAAACGGGCACTTTGTTGCAGGCGCTGCGCGGTGATTTTGGCCTCAATGGCCCCAAGCTGGGCTGTGGCGCCGAGGCCTGCGGCGCCTGCCATGTGCTGCTTGATGGCGTCTCGGTGCCCAGTTGTGCGCTGCCGGTGGCGGCGGTGCGCGGGCGCGTGGTGGTGACGCTGGAGGGGCTGGGCACGGCGGAGAAGCCGCATCCGCTGCAAGCGGCCTTTCTCGCCGAGCAGGCGGGGCAATGCGCCTATTGCATCCCGGGCATTATCATCAGCGCTGCCGCTCTTCTGGCCGCCAACCCCCTGCCGGATGAGGATGCGGTGCGCGCGGCGTTGCAGCCGCATCTGTGCCGTTGCCACAGCCACAACCGCATCATTCGCGCCGTGTTGAGGGCTGCGGCATGAATCTCGCATTTCACGCCACCGAGGATGACAAGCCCAGGCTGCCCGGCTCGCTGCATGTGAACCGGATGCTGTCGCAATGGCTCGAATTTGCCGCCGATGGCACGGTGCTGGCGCGGCCGGGGAAGGTGGAGCTGGGGCAGGGGATTCTGACCGCGCTCACCCAGATCGTGGCTGAGGAGTTGGATGTGGCCCCGGCCCGGGTGCGGCTGCTGCCCGCCACCACCGGCCTGAGCCCGAATGAGGCGGTGACCAGCGGCTCGCTCTCGGTGCAGGAATCCGGCATGGCGCTGCGCCATGCGGCGGCGGATGCGCGGGGGATTTTTCTCTCCGTTGTTGCGCAGCGCAGTGGCATCTCGGTCGAGGATATTCGCGTCGAGGATGGTGCCTTTATCGGCCCCGCCGGGCCGCTTGGCAGCTATTGGGAGATGGCGGGGCAGGGGCTGCTGGAGGCTGAGGCCTCGCCGGATGCGCGGCCCAAGCCGGCATCGGCGCGCCGGCTGGTCGGGCTGTCCATGCCGCGGCTGGATTTGCCGGCGAAGATCTTTGGCCAGGCGCGGTTTGTGCATGATATTCGCCTGCCCGGCATGTTGCATGCCCGTATGGTGCGGCCGCCCAGTGTTGGGGCGCGGCTGCTGGGCGTGGAGCCGCCCAGCGGCGCCAGGCTGGTGCGGGATGGCAGTTTTTTAGCCGTCGTCGCCGCCACCGAAGAGGCGGCCGAGCGCGCTGCAGAAAAGCTGCAAACGCAATGGTCGCCCGGCACCGGGCTGCCGGAGAACACCGAGGATTGGCTGCGCCAAGCCCCTGGCGAGGAGAGTGTGGTGGAGAGCCGTGGCGATGCCGCGCCCGTCACCATCACCCGTGAATTCCACCGCCCCTTTATTGCCCATGCCTCGGTGGGTCTGTGCTGCGCCGTGGCGCTGTGGAATGGCGATGCGGTGACGGTCTGGAGCCACACCCAGGGGCCCTATAATCTGCGCGCTGATCTGGCCAAGGCGCTGGGGCTGGCGGAGGCCGCCATCACCGTGGTGCATGCCGAAGGGGCGGGTTGTTACGGCCATAATGGCGCTGATGATGTGGCGCTTGATGCCGCCCTTTGCGCGCGGGCCATGCCCGGCGTGCCGGTGCGTGCCTTGTGGAGCCGGGCCGAGGAGCTGGGCCATGGGCCGCTCTCGCCCGCCATGCTGGTGCGGGTGCAGGCCAGCACGGGGCCTGATGGCGCCATCACCCATTGGGCCAGCCATATTCGCAGCAATGGCCATTCCGGCCGGCCGGGCCGTGGGGCGGTGGCAACGCTGCTGGCCGCACCCTGGCTGGAGGGGGGGCGGCCCATGCCATCGGCGATCAATCCGCCGCTGGCCGGCGGCGGCGGGGCGCAGCGCAATGCGGTGCCGATCTATGCTTTTGCGAACCTCCATGTCGGGCTGACCCGGATCACTGATATGCCGGTGCGCGCCTCCGCCCTGCGCGGCCTGGGCGCGCTGATCAATGTCTGGTCGATTGAGAGCGTGATGGATGAGCTGGCCGAGGTGGCGGGGCAGGATCCGGTGGAATTCCGGCTGCGGCACCTCAGCGACCCGCGCGCCCGCGCTGTGCTGGAAAAAGCCTGCGACATGGCCGGCTGGCCGGGCGAGGGCATGGGGGTGGCGGTGGCGCGCTACAAAAATCTTGGCGCCTGGTGCGCCGTTGTGGCGCGGGTCGAGGCGACGGAGCGGGTGCGGGCGAAACAGCTTTGGATCGCTGCCGATATGGGCGAGGTGATCAACCCCTGTGGCGCCATCAACCAGTTGGAGGGCGGCGCGCTGCATGGCGTCTCGGTGGCGCTGCATGAGCAGGCGCTGCATGACGGGCAGCGCATCATCAGCGATTCCTGGGAGGAATACCCGGTGCTTCGCTTTGCCGATGTGCCGCGGGTGACGACTGAATTGATCATCCGCCCTGAAGAACGCCCGCTTGGTGCCGGCGAGGCCTCGATGGCGCCGGCCATTGCCGCCATTGCTGGCGGTATTTTTTCGGCGCTCGGCACAAGGCCGAACCGCCTGCCCTTCATTCCGGAAAATCTCTGATGGCCAAAATTACCCTCACCCTGGCTTGCGTCGCCTCGGACCGCACCCGGCCGCTGATGGATGGGCGCGTGACGGTGCCGGGCGTGGAGCTCGTCTTTATTCCCGGCGAGCCAGAGGATATTTTTCGCCGGGCGCTGCGCGACAAGGCGTTTGATATTTCTGAGCTTTCCATGGGCAGCCATATTGTCACCACGGCGCGGGGCGATTCGCCTTACATCGGGCTGCCCATTTTTCTCTCCCGGGCGTTTCGGCATTCTGCGGTCTATATCCGCAATGACCGGGGCATTCATTCGGCCGCTGATTTGGCCGGGCGCAGCATCGCCCTGCCGGAATTTCAGCAGACTGCGGCGCTTTGGGTGCGCGGCTTCCTGCGCGAGCAATATGGCGTGGACACCACCTCCATCCGCTGGCGCAGCGGTGGTGAGCGGGTGGCCATTGCGCCGCCGCCTGGCCATGATCTGGCGCCGCTGGGCATGGACCCGATGGCGGCGCTGGAAACGGGGGCGGTGGATGCGCTGATCGGCCCGCGCATTCCGGCCTCGCTCGGCCAGGGCGTGGTGACCCGGCTCTGGCCGGATTACGCGGCCGAGGAGAAGGCTTGGTATAAGAGCACCGGCTTCTTCCCCATCATGCATTGCCTGGCGCTGCGGCGTGACATTGCCGCGGCCCATCCTTGGCTGGCGGTGGAGCTTTATCGTGCCTTTGCCAAGGCGCGGGAGATTTCCTTGGCCGAGTTGCGGCTGGTGAATGTTCTGCGCGTCTCGATGCCCTGGCTGGCCTCGGCTTTTGAGGAGCAGATGGCGATCATGGGGGGGGACCCCTGGCCCTATGGCTTTGCCCGCAACCGCGATGAGGTGGCGGCGATGATCCGCTTTGCCCTGGCCGATGGGCTGGCGGCGCGGGAGATCACGCCGGAAGAGCTGTTCCATCCGAGTGTGATGACGGAGGGGTGACAGTTTCCCCCCCGCGTGATGAAAGCGGGGTTCAGGAGAATTGAAACCATGTCTGAACCCAGCGGCCCCCTGAAGGGCCTTCGCGTCCTCGACCTCACCCGCGTCTTGGCGGGGCCGACCTGCACCCAGATGCTGGGCGATCTTGGCGCTGAGGTGATCAAGATTGAGCGGCCTGATGCCGGCGACGACACTCGCGGGTTTGCGCCCCCCTTCGTGCCGAATACGAAGGAGAGCGCCTATTTCGTGGGTGTGAACCGCAACAAGAAATCGCTTACCCTCGATATCGCCAAGCCCGAGGCCCAGGCCATCGTGCTGAAGCTGCTTGAGAGCTGCGACATGCTGGTCGAGAATTTCAAGGTCGGCGCCTTGGCAAAATATGGCCTGGGCTGGGAGCAGCTTTCCAAGAAATTCCCCCGGTTGATCTATTGCTCGATCACTGGTTTCGGCCAGACCGGGCCTTATGCGCCGCGGCCGGGCTATGATGCGCTGATCCAGGCCATGGGCGGGGTGATGAGCCTGACTGGCGAGCCGAATGGCGCGCCGCAAAAAGTGGGCATTCCGGTGGCTGATCTTTTTGCCGGGCTCTACGGATGCATTGGTATTCTGGCGGCGCTGCGCCACCGCGACGCGACGGGAGAGGGCCAGCAGATCGATATCGGCATGCTGGACACCCATGTCGCCTGGCTGGCCAATCAGGGCATGAATTACCTCAGCACCGGCGAAAACCCGCCGCGTTTGGGCAACCAACACCCCAATATTTCACCGTATCAGGAGTTTCCGACCAAGGATGGCTACCTGATCCTGGCCGTGGGCAATGACCCGACTTTTGCTCGGTTCTGCGAGAATACTGGGCTGGCGCATCTGCTCACTGACGAACGCTTCGCCACGAATCCGAGCCGCGTGGCCAATCGTGACCTCGTCACCGCCACCCTTACCCCGGTGATGAAGACGCTGACCACCACGGAATGGGTGGACAAGCTGGAAGCGCTGAAGATTGGCTGCGGGCCGATCAATACCCTTGAGCAGGTCTTTGCCGACCCGCATGTGGTGGCGCGCGAGATGGTGGTGGAAATGACCCATGGCTCGGGTGAGGTGGTGAAGGTCATCGCCAATCCGGTCAAAATGTCGGCAACGCCGGCGGATTACCGTTCCGCACCGCCGATTTTGGGCGAGCATAGCGAGCATGTGCTGTGCGATATTCTCGGCATGTCGGCGGCCGAGGTGGTGGCGCTGCGGGAAAGGGGCATCGTTTGATGGAATATCCGCGAACCGGCGGCATTCACTGCCCCTTTGAGGGCGGGGCTGTGTCGCTGCGTTGGCATGAATGGGGGCCGGCCTCGGGCAAGCCCGTGGTCTGCGTCCATGGCCTGACCCGCAATGGCCGGGATTTTGATGTGCTGGCCCAGGCCCTGGCGGCGAAGGGGCGGCGGGTGATCTGCCCGGATATTCCCGGCCGCGGTATTTCTGGTTGGCTGCCCTTTGGCGCGCTCTACGCTGTGCCGACCTATGTTGGAGTCCTCACGCCGCTGCTCGCCGAACTTGGCGATTATGACTGGGTTGGCACCTCGATGGGGGGGCTGATCGGCATGGGGCTGGTGAGCCTGCCCTTCGATCGCCTGGGAAAAATGGTGCTGAATGATATCGGCCCCTTTATCCCCGAGGCGGCGCTCTCGCGCATTCGTGACTATCTCAGTCATTCGCCGCCGCGCTTTGCCAATCTGGCGGCGCTGGAGGCGCATCTGCGGGTGATCCATGCCCCCTTCGGCGCGCTGACCGATGCGCAATGGCGGCATATGGCCGAGCACAGCGCGCGGATGACGGCCGATGGCGCCATGCATCTGCATTACGACCCGCGCATCGTCGAACCCATGCAGGCCGGGCCGCCGAGCGATGTTGATCTCTGGGCGCTGTGGGACTGGACGGTCACCCGCCCGGTGCTGGTGCTGCGCGGTGAGCATTCTGACCTTCTCACGGCCGAGACCGCGGCCAGAATGGATCAGCACCCCAATACCACACTCGCCACCATCAAGGGCTGCGGCCATGCGCCGGCGCTGATGGCGGCGGATCAGGTGAAGATGATCGTGGATTTCCTGACCGGCTGATTGCCGTTCTGTCCCAGGCGATCGGGCTCAGCTTGTGAGCGCGGGCTCCATCGGGGCTCCCGCCGTCTCCTGGTCGATGAGGAGCAGGCTGCGGGCCAGCCAGACTGCACGCTCGAAATTGGCGGTCGCCTGGCGCAGCAGGTCGGGCGGTATATCTGTGGCCAGGGCCCCACGGATTCGACGCATCATCGGGCCGCGATCCTCGCTCAGTGTGAGCAGCAGGGCGATATCCTCGGCATCCTGCGCCTCTGCCAATTGCTCCAGCAGAAGGTGCAGCGCCTCGGTCAATTGCGGGATGGGGGCGGCGCCTGCGGCGTGTTCTGCTGTTGCGCCGAATTCCATCACAATCACGCGCAAATCCCGCAGCACCCGGTTGCGGGCGCCCAGCCGCACCGCCTCGGCCATGCTGGCGCGGTCAAGCCCCGCCTGGCTGGCATCGCCGATCAACTGGGCCAGAAAATCCCCCACCGCCTTTTCGACATTTTGGCTGGCAGCACTCAGCGCCGTGGTGGGCAGGGGGGCGTTTTGTGCCCCTTCGCGCACTGCATCGAGCAGCATGGGGATGCGCGCCAGCAGCCGGGTCTGTTCGCGCTGCACCAGGGTGAGCGCGCTCGCGCCGTCCCGCAGCGCGCCATCATAGAGGAAGGCGGGGCGGCCCAGCGCCTCGGCTGGGTTGGGGGGAGCGAAGTGGGCGATCAGGCGCAGCAGCGGCCGATCCAGCATCATCATCACCAGCGCGGCGGCAATTTGCATCACGGCGAAGAGCAAGGCCAATTGGGTGTCCTGCTCCACCGCCAGCTCTGTCAGCAGCGCCGAGTGAAGCGGTGTGCCCATGATGCTTTCGATGAGGTGCAGCGGCACGAAGATCACCGTGGCCAGGGCCTTGAAGGCAAATTGGTAGAGCACGAGTTGCCTTGTGGTGCCGGTCAAACCGCGGGCAAGCAGGAAGGTGGCGAAGCCCGAGCCGAGGGAGGCGCCATAGATCGCCATTTCTGCCTCGTCAAAGCGCATCACCCCGGCATTGAACATGGTGATGGCGATCATGCTGACGGTGGAACTGCTCTGCGCCACGAAGGTGACCGCGACGCCGAGGGCGAAGGCGGGAAGGGCAGCATCGCCGGTGGCGGCGAGCAGGCTGCGCAGCCATGCCATGTCGCGAAGGGGCGCGGCGCCGGCCTTGAGCAGCGCCAGCCCCATGAACATCAGCCCCACACCCACCAGCGCTTGCAGCATGGGGCGAAGGCGGCCGCCGGCATCGAGACTAAAATAGGAACTTATACCTGTTATACCAAGCAGCAGGAATGCCGCCAGCCGCATATCCAAGGTGGCCAATAGCACCAGTGCCGTGGTGCCGAGATTGGCCCAGGCCAGCACGGGCAGGGCGCGTTCAACCGTGATCATCCCGCTCGCCTGCATATTGGCGGTGATGATGGTGACTGCGCTGCTGGATTGCGTCAGCCCGCCCAGCCCAAGCCCCGCCAGCGATGCCGCCCAGCGGCCCCGGGTCAAATGAGCCACCACACGGCGGGCGCCTGGCCCGGCGATTGACTGCATATTCTGCGCCAATTGTCGGATGCCCAAGAAGAACAACCCAAGCCCGCCCAGCAATGTCGCTATGGTGTCCATGGTCGCAATCAATTGGTATTTCGTCTTGCGTTGCAGGTTGGCACGGCCTGATCCTCCATTGCGCTGGCATGGGCCAGCCGGCGCGGCATCACTCTGGCGCGCTGCGCGCGGGGTCCCACACCGGGTCGGGCTGGGTCCAGAGCACTGGATTGTCCATGGCGGCGGCGATGGCGGTGGTAACGGCGGTCAGGATGGCCTTGCCCTTCTCGGCCGTGGCAGCCCGGGCATCGCCGCGCACGCCGGTGGGGGCCGCGCGCTCCCAGAAGGAATAGAAGCGCGAATATCCGGCCGGCGCGGGCGGCGTATTGCCTGGCGCGGGGATGCGGTCGGTGCGGACCTGGGCCGGCTCCATGGCGAGCCAGAGCGAGGTCTCGCCCTCGCAGGCATGCATGATATTGGGCTGGGTGGTTAGGATTTTGGCGATTTCGGCTGGCGCTGCATTGGGCCAGGTCACCGCCACCACGGCCATGGCGAATTCATGCGCGCATTCGCGCACCGAAACCGCCAGCGGCTCGATATTGCCGCCATGGCCGTTGACGATCAGCAGTTTGGAAAACCCCTGTGCCTTCAGGCTGCGCACCACGCTGCGGACCATGCCGTGGAACGTCGCGTAATCGCTGCTGATGGTGCCGCCATAGGGCAGGTGATGCTCGGAGAGGCCGAGCCAGATCGGCGGCAGGACCACGGCGCGGGTCTTGGCCAGGTCTGCGGCGCGGAGAGAAATATTGTGGGCGGCGTGGCTGTCGGTCCAGACCGGCAGATGCGCGCCATGCTGTTCGAGGCTGCCGATGGGCAGCACCGGCAGCGTGTCTGGCCCCGCCATGGCGCGGAGCTCGGGGGCGGTCAGGGTTTCCCAGCGCATTGTTTCTATTCCCTCAGATCATGCCGGCATGACATTCTCAGATCGCTATCTCGCACGGAGGCGCGGCCGCGCCCAGCGGGCCGTGGTGCAGCAAAGACGCTTGGCGAGTTATTTCATGTGCTGGTAGTTTGTCTATCGTTGCGACAAGGGAGCTGGGTATGCGGCGTTTTCTCGCGTTCATCGCGGTTATTCTGGCCTTGGGGGCCGCACCGGCAAGCGCGCAGAACCGGTTTTTCGTGGTCAATCAATCGGGCCAGCAGATCGATGAGATTTACGTCTCATCTTCCCGTCTGCAGCAATGGGGGCCGGATATCCTGGGGGCCGGTGTGCTGCCATCGGGCAACCAGGTGTGGGTCACGCCCAGCTTTACCGATTGTGTGCTGGATGTGCGGGTGGTGTATCAGGGTGGGCGGGTGGAGGACCGCATGGGGGTGAATGCCTGCTCGATCAGCCGTCTCGGCTTCGGCGGTGGTGGCGTGGCGCAGGCCCCTGGTGCCGGGGCCGGTGCGATGATCGGCGATGCGCCCCGCCGTGGCACGACGGCCCAGGCTAACCCCTCTTTTGTCTTTATCAATGCCAGTGGCGTGGTGATCCGCGAGATCTATGCCTCGATGAACGCTCAAGCGGGTTGGGGCGGGGATAGGCTGGGCGCGAATACGCTGGGCCCGGGCAGGCAGATCAATATCCCGCTGCCACCCGGAATGGGATGCCACACCGATCTGCGGGTGGTGTTCATGAATGGTGCGGTGAAGGAGCGGCGGGGCCTGGAGACTTGTTCCATCACCGCGCTGACCTGGCGGTAGCAGACGGCTGAGACTGTTGATGGTTCGTTGAGGAAGGCCCTTGCCCGGGCGCGGGCTGCGTGAGGCGGGATTATACCCGTAGATCGCTGAATATTCGTTTGATTTTGAATGTCTACAATGTCTGTATCGCAGGCCAAGCGTCTCTGCGGCCCAATGGGGCGCATGACAATCGCTTTGCTGCTGCGTTGAAAAAAAAGGATTGAAAAATTTATATTCAAAATGCATATTATTCTTATGAAGAAAACTGTATGAATTAAATGAGGCAGGGTATGGTCCGTCTGTTCACCGCCATTGCGCTTCTTCTGGTACTCGGGGCCACACCGGCGAGTGCGCAGAACCGGTTTTTCGTGGTCAATAATTCCGGCGAGCAGATCAGTCAGCTCTTCGTATCCTCCTCAAGCGTGCAGCGATGGGGGCCGGATATCCTGGGGGCGAGCGTGCTGCCGGCGGGTCGAGATGTCTGGGTCACGCCCATCTTCAGCGATTGCGTTCTGGATGTTCGGGTGGTGTACCAGAGCGGGCGGGAGGAAACTCGCATGCGGGTGAATGCCTGCTCAATCAGCCGCATCATCTTCGGCGGTTCGGGCGCGGGGGCCATTGTCGGACCCGGCCCTATGGTGGTCCAGGGCAATCCCTCCTTCATCTTCATCAATTCCACCGGTGCGGTGATCCGCGAGATCTATGCCGCCACGAGCGGCCAAGTGGGCTGGGGTACCGACAGGCTGGGCGCCAATACCCTGGGTCCTGGTGGGCAGATTAATATCGGCCTGCCCACGGGTATGGGATGCCTCACCGATGTGCGTGTGGTTTTCATGAATGGCGCGGTGCAGGAAAGGCGGAGACTGGAGACCTGCAGCGTGACCTCGTTGAACTGGCGTTAGGGCCTCATTCCAGCGGCGACGCCATCGCCGCGGCATAGACATCGCCGCTATTCGCCTCCGCCGGTAGGGCGAGCAGCCATTTTGCCATGGTCGCCGCATCCACTGGCTGGGGCAGGGCAAACGCCATGCTCTCGCCCAGGCAGGCATTGAAATGCCGCAAACCCAGCGCCGCGCAGCGCTGCAGCGCTGCCAGCGCCACCTCGCGCTGGATGGTGGTGAATTCAAAGCTGAGCGCGGCCGGTGGGCGTGACAGCCCGGCCAGCACCGCGGCCTCAAAGCCCTCCACATCGATCTTGATGAAATCTGGCATGCCATGCTCGGCCACCAGCAGGTCCAGCGTGGTCAGGGGCAGGGTGACGGCGCCATCCCATGCTTGGCCCTCCCAGCCCGGCTGGCCGGCGGCGGCGGCGATGAAATCGGCGCTCGCCGTGGCGACGGTGGGGTTGACCCGGTTCAGCCGCAGCACGGCCTCGCCAGGGGCGGCGCCCACCAGGCTGGGCACAAAGACCACATTGGCGCCGCGCAGCACCAGGCGCAGCGCGCGCAGCAGGGCGGGTTGCGGCTCCACTACCACCACCCTCGCACCGAGGCGGCAGAAACTCGCAGCCCTGTCCCCCACATGTGCGCCGACATCAAAGGCCAGCCCGCCGGGGTGGATGAAGCGGGCATAGAAAGCATCCAGCACCGGACGCCGCGCGGCGGGGTGATAAATCCGCAAGGACCGTCCCACTGCCCGCGCCTGGGGCTGGTTCATGGGCAGAACACCACCGCCGCGCCGCCGGCCAGGGCTGGGGGCACCATCAGGCCATTGGGGGTTGGCACCAGGGGCAAGCCCATGGCGCGCACTGCGGCATTGCCGTCATCGGTGCGCACCACCATGCCGGCCATGAAGGGCAGGGTGGGGGCTTCTACCCCTGGCAGCACGGTGCCCAGGGCTTCGGGTTCCAGGATGCGGACCAGGGTTTCCATTGCTGGCGCGTCAGGCCCGGCCAGCCCAGCCATGCCCGGCAGGCGGATTTGAAAGCCCCCCGCCGGGTCCGGCTGGAAGGGCAGGCCCATCAGGCGGGAGAAGCGTGCCGCCGTCTCGGCCGGGGTGGCGCTGGCCATCACCAGCGCCACCAGCGCATCGGCATGGTTGGCGTGCTGCATCCAGCGCTTGTCCCAGATGAGGTCTGGCGTGAGGTGGCGGATGAGCTGGACCCGCCCCTCCGGCGCATCGGGGAAGGGCAGGCGGGCGAATTTGGCGCGCGGGCCATCCGGGCCATCCACCGGGCGTTCCAGCCAAGCGATACCGGGAATGGGAATGCCGGCGGCCTGCATGCGGGCGAGGTTCGCCACCTCATCCTGCACGCCCAGCGCCAGAATATGCAGCCCCTCATAGCGGTCCATGAAGCGGTCGAGCTGGTTGTCGAAGAGGCTGGGGTCGAGGATTGCCAGCAACTCGATATAGCCATGGCGCAGAAAGGCGCAGCGATTGCCGGTGCCAAAGGGTTCTGTCACCCCATCCGGGCTGCGCTTGCCCGATTGCTGGGCGATGGGGGAGAGCGAGAAGCCCAGGGCCTCATAGGCCGAGACCAGGGGGGCGAGTTCGCGGCCACAGACCGCGACATGGTCGAGCGCGAGAGCGGTGCTCATGCCGGGTTCTCGTATTTGTCCAGCAGCCATTCCGAGGGTTCGGCCAGGGCCTCCTCATACCAGCGCTGCATCAGCGGATGGGCGCGCACCGTTGCCATATAGGCCAGGGAGCCGCTGCCGAGCACTGGCTGCCAGGTGAGGAAGCGGCCCACCACCGGGGCAAACATCGCATCCACCGCGCCAAAATTCGTGCCAAAAAGATACGGCCCGCCGGAGATTGCCAGGCATTCGGCCCAGAGCGCCTCAATGCGGGCGATATCGGCCAGCGCGCCCTCGGTGCGGCGGGCGCCGGGGAATTCCCGCCCGGCATTGAAGGGCATGGCCGTGCGCAATTCGCGGAAGCCGGCATGCATTTCGGCGACGACCGAACGGGCATGGGCGCGCGGCACGGGGGCTGCGGGCCAGAGGCCCGGCGCGTGCTCGGCGCAATATTCGATGATGGCCAGGCTCTCCCACACCCGGGCGCCGCGATGCTCCAGATAGGGCACGAGGCCATTGGGGGTGGCATCGCGCACGGCCGAGGTGGCGCCGGTGCCGGCGAGCGGCACCACCACCTCCTCGACAGCCAATTTGGCCAGATTCACCGCCAGCCAGCCGCGCAGCGACCAGGATGAATAGCGCTTATTGCCGATGACGAGACGACCGTCGGACATGGTTTTACTCCCGCTTCATGGGGCTTTTCGCACGTGCGAAGGGCGGCCTCAATCCACGGTGATTTGGGCCTCACGCACCACGCGGCCCCATTTGTCGGATTCGGCGCGGATGAAGGCGGCCAATTCCTCGATGCTGCTGGATTGGCCATCCACCCCGGCGGCGGCCATGCGGCTGGTGACCAGCGGCGTGGCCAGTGCTTCGCGCACCGCAGCGTTCAGCCGCAACACGGCCGGCTGGGGTGAGCCCGCGGTGACCATCACCGCGCCCCAGGAGGTGGCGGTGGCCTGGGGGTAGCCCTGCTCGGCCAGGGTGGGCACCTCGGGCAGCAGGGCGTGGCGGGCGGGGCCGGTGGCGGCCAGGGCGCGGATGCGGCCATCGCGGATGGCACCCACGGTGGCGGCGATCTGCACCAGCATCATTTGGATATTGCCGGCGATGAGGTCGTTCATTGCAGCCCCGCTGCCGCGATAGGGCACATGCACCACATCTATCCCGGCTGCGAGTTTGAACAATTCCGCCGCCGTATGGGTGGAGGCGCCATGGCCCGAGGAGCCGAAACTCATCGCCCCCGGTGCCGCCTTGGCCCGGGCGATGAAGCCGGCCAGGTCGCGCGCCACCGCCGGATGGACCACGATCACCATATCCGAGGTATAGGCCAGCGAGACGGGTGCCAGTTCCCGCCCCGGATCGAAGCCCATATTGCGGTAAATATGGCTGTTGGTGCTGAGCAAGCCGGTGACGCCCATCAGGATGGTCTGCCCATCCGGGGCGGCGCGGGCCACCATCTCGCCGCCGATATTGCCGCCTGAGCCGCCGCGGTTTTCCACCATCACTGGCTGGCCCAGGATGTCGGACATTCTCTCGGCAATCAGGCGCGAGGCCACATCGGTGCTGCCGCCGGCGACGAAAGGCACGATGAAGCGGATGGCGCGGGATTGTGCGCCGGCCGGGGGGAGGGCGGCGCAGAGCGCGGGTGTTGCCAGAAGGGTGCGGCGGGCGAAGGACATGGGCGTCCGTCTAGCCTGGGCCGGTGCCGGCTGTCAGCAGCGGTGGCTGGCCTTCATGGTGGCCAGCACATGGTCTGGCGCCTCGGCCCACCAGCGGCGGGAGAGCAGTTCCACCTCGGTGAAGCCCTGGTAGCCGGCGGCCTCCACCATGGCGCGCAGGCCCACAATGTCGATCACGCCATCGCCCGGCATGCCGCGGTCCAGCACCAGATCGGTGGTGGGGACCAGCCAGTCGCAGGCGTGGAAGGCGGCGATGCGGTGGCCGGCGCGGGCGATTTGCGCCGCCACCTCGGGGTCCCACCAGATGTGGTAGCAATCGAGCGCCACGCCCACCCCGGCTCCCAGCGCATCGCAGAGGTCGAGCGCTTGGGCGGTGGTGGAGAGCACTGAGCGGTCGGCGCAGGTCATGGGGTGGAGGGGTTCGAGGGCCAGTGTCACGCCGGCGGCGCGGGCGGTGGGGAGGATGGCTTCGAGCCCGTCGCGCATCATGGCCCGCGCGCCGGGGAGGTCTTTCGAGCCGGGGGGCAGGCCGCCGCAGACCATGACGAGGCAGGCGGCGTTGAGAGTATGGGCCTCCTCGATGGCGCGAAGATTATCGTCGATGGCGGCGGCGCGGCCGGCGGCATCGGGGGCTGGGAACATGCCGCCGCGGCACAGGCCGGTGACGGCCAGGCCAGCGTCCCGAATCTGCCGCGCTGCCGCCGCTACGCCCATGGCGTGCAGCACATCGCGCCAGGGCGAGATGCCGGGGATGGCGTGCCGGGCGCATCCTTCGATGCATTCGGCCAGCCCCCATTTTTTCTTCACTGTGACGGTGTTCAAGGACAGTTGACTCAAACTAGCGTCCCTCCGCTAAAATCATTACTAAAGGAGCTGGAGCCTATTTGCGGCGAGATTTCTAAACTCATGCACATATGGCTCTAAGGAAATTGAAATTCCTCTATCAATAAAAGCTACCTCATTTCGCCATTTTCTGTCTTGAGCTTTAATCAAAGGCGGGACATAATCAGCATCACCTGCAACAAGAATTATAGTAGAAGGCCCTTCCTGCATACAGACTGTTTCCACGATTTCGGAAATCAAGTATGCATCATCTTGTTTTGAGCGGTTGTTAGCGCCAAGATAGCCACGCCTTACGGTGAATCCCTTTGACTCTGAAGCTTTCCAAAAACTATCGTCGTCTGGAATTACTCCCGCAATGTAAGCACTCGCAACCGCTCGCGTTTGACCATTCGTATCTTGGCAAACTTCCATAAGTAACCGTCCGAAATCAATACGATACCCTCTCCCACCACTGGAATTTTGAATGCCATAAAAAAGATTTTGATCATCCACAAAGACGTGGACTCGACTGTTTACTAAGGTCGCGTGAGCGGGAGCTCTGCCGGTTCGAAAGGTTTCTTTTCCCTGTGTAGGTTTATTTTTTGGTGTCTTCTTCGTCACGGATTTTGTTCCTGTCACATCTCTATTATTAACTGATTTAAACAATAATGCCATGGACTTCAAGCAGTGATTTCATCCGCCTGACCGCCATGTCCGGATCAGCCAGCAGCCCGGCCTTGTCGGCGAGGCGGAACAGCTCGGAAAAATGCTGGATGGAGCGGGTGCTTTGCTGCCCGCCCACCATCACGAAATGGTCCTGATGCCCATTCAGCCAGGCCATGAAGACCACGCCGGTTTTGTAGAAGCGCGTCGGCGCCTTGAAGATATGGCGGCTGAGCGGGACGGTGGGTGCCAGGATGGCGTGAAAGGTCGTGAGGTCATTGCGGGCGAGCGCGGCCAGGGCGCCGCCCACCGCCGGGGCGATGGGGTCGAAAATGCCCAGCAGCGCATCGGAATGGCCATGCGCGTCGCCGGCAATGAGTTCGGGGTAGTTGAAATCATCGCCGGTATACATCCGCACGCTTTTTGGCAGGCGGCGGCGCATGGTGATTTCCTTCTGGTCGTCCAGAAGGGAGATTTTCACCCCATCCACCTTGTCGGCATGGGCGTGGATGACGGCCAGCGCCGTTTCCATCGCCGCCATGTGGTCGTGGTTGCCCCAATAGCCTTCCAGCGCCGGGTCGAACATTTCGCCCAGCCAGTGGATGATCACCGGCTGCTTCATGCCGCCGAGGATGCGGGCATAGACGCGCTCGTAATCGGCGGGCGATTTCGCCGCCTTGGCCAGCGCGCGCGATGCCATGAGGATGATGCGGCCGCCCATGGCCTCCACCGCCTCGCATTGTTCCTCATAGGCGCGGATGACGTCATCGACGGTCACATCCGGGCCGGGGGCCAGATGGTCGGTGCCGGCGCCGGAGGCGATGATTGCGCCGAGGTGGTCCTTCGCGGCGTCGAGGCTGAGGCGGATGAGGTGTTGCGCCGCTGCCCAATCCAGGCCCATGCCACGCTGGGCGGTGTCCATGGCTTCTGCCACACCCAGGCCGAGCGACCAGAGGTGTTTTCTAAAGGCGATGGTGCGGTCCCAATCGACCTTGGCGTCCAGCCAGGGGTCCTGTTCGGCCGTGGCATCGGCCACCACATGGGCGGCGGCGAAGGCCACCCGGGGATAGGGCGGCAGGGCGGTGTCGAAGACGCGCGGCGGTGAGAGGGTGAAGGGGCGCATTCCCTCCGGGGTGGGGAGATTGACGCTGGTCATGCCGAGAGTTCCGGCAGGTCGATCCAGCGCCGCTCCTCCCAGCTTTGCAGCCCGGCCATGGCCAGTTGCACGCCCTTCGCGCCGGCCATCAGATCCCATTTATAATCCGGCAATTCGCCCACCACATGGCGCAGGAACAGCTCCCACTGCACCCGGAAGCCATTGGGGTAGGCCTGGGTGTCCGGCACTTTCTGCCAGCCTTCATAGAAATTGATGGTTTGCGGCACATCAGGGTTCCAGACCGGCTTGGGCGTTGCCACCCGCGGCTGCACCCAGCAATCGGTCAGGCCGCACACCGCCGAGCCATGCGTGCCATCGACATGGAAGGTGACCAGATCATCGCGCCGCACCCGTGTGGTCCAGCTGGAATTCATATGGGCGACGATCCCGCCCTCCAGTTGGAAAGTGGCATAGGCGGCATCATCCACATCGGCATTGTACCAATTGCCGGCCTCATCCTTGCGCTGCGGGATATGGATGGCGCCCAGGCAGGAGACGGATTTCACCGCGCCAAAAGTATTGTCCAGCACGTAGCGCCAGTGGCAGAGCATGTCCAAGATGATGCCGCCGCCCTCGGCCTTTTTGTAGTTCCAGGAGGGGCGCTGGGTGGGCTGCAAATCGCCCTCGAAGACCCAATAGCCGAATTCGCCGCGCACGCTCAGCAACCGGCCCAATTGGCCGGAATCGATCACCATCTTCAGCTTGCGCAGGCCGGGCAGGAAGAGCTTGTCCTGCACCACGCCGTGCTTGATGCCGGCGGCCTGGGCCAGCCGCGCCACGTCGAGGGCGTCTTCCAGGTTATCGGCGGTGGGTTTTTCGCAATAGATGTGCTTGCCGGCGGCGATGGCGCGGCGGATGAGGCCCGCGCGCATTTGCGTGGTCGCGGCGTCGAAGAAGACGGTGTCTTCCGGATTGGCCAGGCAGGCATCGAGGTCGGTGCTCACCCGCTCCACGCCATGGGCGCGGGCCAGGGCTTCCAGCTTTTGGCGGTTGCGGCCGACGATGATCGGGTCGGGCATCAATCGGTCGCCATTGGCCAGCGCCATGCCGCCCTCGGCGCGGATGGCGGCGATGGAGCGAATGAGGTGCTGGTTCATGCCCATGCGCCCGGTGACGCCGTTCATGATCAATCCGATGCGGCGTTCCGCCATGGCCCGTTTCCTTCCAGTAACCAGATGGTTACTTGAAACAGAATTCCGGCCTGGTCAATATCCCTCTCAGGGCCTGAGATAGCCCAGCACAACCTCGATGATATGCGCCTCACGCGCTGCCAGTGCTGCCTCGGTGTCCAGTGGCGTGCCGAAAATGGTCGAGAGGGTGTGGCGGTTGGCCAGATAGAAATGGCTCAGCCCCAGCATCGAGACATAAAGCTGCAAGGGGTCCACGCCGGGGCGAAACAGCCCCTCGGCCTCGCCACGCGCCAGCACGCCGCGCAGCGTGTCCAGCAGCGGCGAGTAGAGGCCCTGCACCCGGGACGAACTGGCCAGATAGGCGGCGCGATGCAGGTTTTCCTGGTGCAGGATGGCGAGAAATTCAGGGTGCCGGGCGACATAGCGCAGGTTGAAGGCCACCAGCTTTGCCATCGCATCGGCGGGGGCGAGCTCGGCCACCTCCACCTGGCGCTCCTCGGCGCGCTTGGCGGTATAGGTGGCCTCCAGCACCTCCAGCCACAGCGCCTCCTTGCTGCCAAAATGGGCGTAGAGCATGCGCTTATTGGCGCCGGCCCGGGCGGCAATTTCATCCACCCGCGCGCCTGCCAGGCCCTTTTCGGCGAATTCCACGAAGGCGGCGTCGAGAATGCGCGCCCGGGTGGCGGCGGCGCGGGCGGAGAGGGCTGCTGCCGCGCGCTCATGCTGGGGAGGGATGCCGGGCCTCATGACATCAGGCTGCCGCGGGCCTGGGCGGGCAGCAATCTCCGCTTATCGCGCCGCGTGGCGATGGCGATGGGGTTCTGATGCATCAACATGGCGGCATCGTCGCCCCACCCCCCGCTTCCGCCAAGGGGGCGCAGGCGGCAGAATGGTATGATGGGAAAGCGGGAGACCGCCCGCCTTCGCCTGCCCGAAAGCATCGCCGCATGAAAACCACCGCCGCCCAGGACCTCACCTTCGCCCTGACCCGCATGTTTGACCTGCCGGGCCAGAGTGGCGGCGCTTTGGATGGCGATGGTCTCGCCGCCATCATCGCCGAATGCGATAAATTCTGCACCGAGGTGCTGGCACCCAACCGCATTCCCGCCGACCGTGAGGGGGCTCGGCTGGAAAATGGCCGTGTCCGCTGCCCGGAAGGCCATAAGCAGGCCTATCAGGCCTGGATGGATGCTGGCTGGCAGTCCTTGACCGCGCCTGAGGCGCATGGCGGACAGGGCCTGCCCTTTGGGCTTTGGGCCGCCGTGGTGGAATTGGTCACCGCCGCCGACATGGCCTTTGGCCTCTGCCCCTTGCTCACCGCCGGCGCCATTGAGGCGATCGAACGCCATGCCAGCCCGGCGCAGCAGGCAGAATGGCTGCCCAAGATGACCACCGGGGAATGGACCGGCACCATGTGCCTGACCGAGCCCCAGGCCGGCAGTGACCTCTCCACCGTGCGCAGCCGGGCCGAACCGCTGGGCGATGGCCGCTACGCCATCCACGGCCAGAAAATCTACATCACCTATGGCGATCATGATCTGAGCGAGAACACGCTGCATCTGATCCTGGCGCGGCTGCCGGATGCGCCGGCGGGCTCGCGCGGGATTTCGCTGTTTGCCGCCCGGCGGATCAAGCCGGATGGCACCGCCAATGCGCTGCGCTGTGGTGGGCTGGAGCGCAAGATGGGCATTCATGCCAGCCCCACCTGCATCATGCTGTTCGAAGGGGCGGAGGCTGAATTGGTGGGCGAGCCGCATCGCGGCCTGCCGGCGATGTTCGCCATGATGAACAATGCGCGCCTTTGCGTGGGCATTCAGGGTGTGAGCCAGGGCGCGCTCGCGCTGCGACTGGCAGAGACCTATGCCGAGAGCCGCGAGCAGGGCGGGCGGCCCATTGCGCGGCACCCCGATGTCGCCCGCATGCTGGCCGAAATGCGCGCCATCACCCTGGCCATGCGGCTTTTGGCGCTGGCCGCCTGCACGGCTGAGCCTGGGCGGCTGGCCTTGCTGACGCCCATTGTGAAGGCCTGGTCAACCGATCGCGGGGTGGAGGTCGCCTCGCTGGGGGTGCAGGTGCATGGCGGCATGGGCTTTGTCGAGGATGCCGGCGCCGCCCAGGTGCTGCGCGATGTCCGCATCACGCCGATCTATGAGGGCACCAATGGCATTCAGGCGCTGGACCTGATCGGGCGCAAGCTGCGCGGCGACAATGGCGCGGCGATGGCCGAATTGCTGGAGGAGGCTGCGGCTGCCCATCCCCTGCTTGTGGACCCGGTTGCGGCATTGCGCGCTGCCACTGCCACCATGCTGGCGGCCGGCTCAGAGGAGGCTGCCGCCGGTGCCACCGCTTATCTCAATGCTGTGGGATGGGTTTTGGGTGGTGCCATGCTGGCCCGTGCTGCGACGCTGGAGCCGGGCTATGCGCCGCTGGCAGAATTCTATTTGCGCCGCCTCTTGCCCCGGGCTGGCGCGGAACTCTGCCAATTGGCGGAATCCGGCGCTGTTCTGGCAATGATGACAGCGTGATCCCACACGCTATCCGCGCCGCCCGGCTGCGCGTATTGACAGCCCACCCCTTGCCTTATGAGTGTGGCACCGCACCTAGCGGCTTGAGAGACATGATAATTCGATGAACGCACCGCTCGCCGCCCCCTACACGAACCGCCCTCGGGCAAAGGTCGCCATCATTGGCGCGGGCCCAGGAGGGCTTGCGACTGCGATGCAACTGGCCGCTGCCGGCGTGCAAGTCACCGTCTTCGAGAAGGATGGCGTGGTGGGTGGACGCACCCGCACCATGAGCACCCCGGAAGGCTATCGTTTCGACCTGGGCCCCACCTTTTTTCTCTATCCGCGGATTTTGAAGGAAATTTTCGCCAGTTGCGGCGCGGAGTTGGAGGAGGAGATCGATATGATCCGCCTCGACCCGCAATACCGCCTCATCTTCGAAGGTGAGGGCGGGCCGGCCATTCTCGACGCCACGCCCGATATGCCGCGTATGGCCGAGCAGATCCGCGCCATTGCGCCGGATGATGTCGCCGGGCTTGAGCGCTTCATGAGCGAGAACCGGGTGAAGCTGGAGGCCTTCCGGCCGATCCTGGAAAACCCGATCCTCTCGCCGGCCGACCTGCTGAGCATTCCGATGCTCAAGGGCCTGATGCGGCTCAGGCCGCATTTGTCGGTCGATCAGGACCTGCGTAAATATTTTGCTGATCCGCGCATCCGCCTGGCCTTCTCATTTCAGACCAAATATCTGGGCATGAGCCCGTTCAAATGCCCGGCGCTGTTCACCATTCTCAGTTTTCTGGAATATGAGCATGGCGTTTTCCATGTTCGCGGCGGCCTGGGCGGGGTGTCGGAGGCGATGGCCCGCGTGGCGCAGCGCCTGGGGGTGGAGTTCCGCTTTAACACCACGGTCGATCGCATCGCCTTTGCTGGCAAGCGCGCCATTGGCCTCGAGGCCGGGGGGCAGCATATAGCCGCCGATGCGGTGGTGATGAATGCCGATTTCGCCCATGCCATGCCCAAGCTGGTGCCGCCCAGTCTTCGCAAGACCTGGTCGGATAAGAAGATCGATAAGGCGAGTTACTCCTGCTCGACCTTTATGCTCTATCTCGGCATTGAGGGTGAATGCCCGGCGATTCAGCACCATAATGTGCTGCTGTCGCGCGAATACATGGAAAATATCGCGCAAATCGAGCGCGGGGTGATCCCTGCAGTGCCCAGCCTTTATCTGCACAACCCGAGTGCGACCGACGACACCATGGCGCCGCCGGGCCATACCGCGCTCTATCTGTTGGTGCCGGTGCCCAATCTGCGCTTTGGCACGGATTGGCAGAAGGAATTGGCGCCCTTCCGGGAAATCGCGCTGGACCGCATCCAGGCGCTGGGCGTACCCAATATTCGTGAGCGCATTCGCTACGAAAAGATCGTCACCCCGCAGGGTTGGCTGGATGATTATGCCGTGGGCTATGGCGCCACCTTCAATCTGAGCCATGAAATTGGTCAGATGCTGCATTGGCGCCCGGGCAACCGCTTCCAGAACACCCAAGGGCTTTATCTGGTGGGTGGCGGCACCCATCCGGGTTCTGGCCTGCCGGTGATTTATGAGGGCGCGCGGATCACCACGCGCCTGTTGCAGGCCGATCTCGGCCTGCCGGTTTCTGAGCGTGGCGGCGTCCTGCCGGCCTACGCCGTCGCTGCCCAGTAATTTTTTCGGAGAGAGACGCCATGGCATCGCATGTGGTTGTGGTGGGTTCGGGCCTGGGTGGCTTGGCTGCCGCTGCTGTCGCCCGCGCCCGCGGGCACCGGGTCACCGTGTTGGACAAGAACCCATGGCTCGGTGGCAAGGCGGCGGTGCTGAACCTGCCGGCGCCGGATGGCAGCGGCAATTTCCGCTTCGATATGGGCCCCACCATCCTGACCGTGCCGCGCGTGCTGCGCCGCATTTTCGCCGAGGCCGGCCGAGCCCTGCATGAGGACATGCCGCTGATCAAGCTGGAGCCGCAATGGCGCTGCTTCTTCGAGGATGGCAGCCAGGCTGATCTGGTCGGCGATATCGACGAGATGGCCGCGCATATGAACAGTATCACGCCCGGCCTGGGCGAGGGCTATAAGCGCTTCCAGCACATGGCCCGACACCTGCATGATGTGTCGGAAAAATTCTTCTTCTGGAAGCCGGTCGAAGGGATCAGCGATACGCTGAATTTTGCCGATAATTTCAAGCCTGATGTGCTGAAGGATGTCATGGCGCTGCGCATGGGCCGCTCGGCCGCCGGCATCATCCGCAAGCATGTGCCGGATGCGAATATGGCGCAGATGCTCGACCACTACATGCAATATGTCGGCTCCAACCCCTATGCCGCGCCGGCCGTGCTGTGCTCCATCGGCGATATGCAGGCGACCGAGGGCGTCTGGTACCCCAAGGGCGGCACCCGGGCGGTGGCCGAAGGCCTGGCCAAGCTGGCCGGCGATTTGGGCGCTGAACTGCGCACCAATGCCGAGGTCACTGGCTTTGTTATCGAGAACAACACCGTGCGCGGGGTGAAGCTGGCCTCGGGCGAGACCATCCCTTGCGATGCGGTGATCTCCAATATGGACGCCATTCGCACCTATGGCGAATTGGTCGGCGGGGCGACCGGCCAAGCCTATGCCAAAAAGGGCTTCGAGGCCGCCTGCTCGGGCGTTGTGCTCTATCTTGGCTTGAACAAGCGCTATGAGCATCTGGGCCATCATGATTTCGTCTTCTCCCGCGACCCGGAGGAGGAGTTCGACGCCATCTACAAGCGTGGCGAGCCGGCGCCTGACCCCACCGCCTATCTGGCGGCACCTTCGGGCACTGATCCGAGCGTGGCGCCCGAGGGTGGCGAGGCGCTTTATGTGCTGGTCCATACCCCCTATCTCAGGCCGCATCACGACTGGAAGACGATGTTCGCCCCCTATCGCCAGGTGATCCTGGACAAGCTCAAGCGCACCGCCGGGCTGACCGATATTGAGGACCGCATCGTCACCGAAAGCCACCTGACGCCGCAGGATATCCATGAGCGCTACAAGGTGCTGAATGGCGCGATCTATGGGCTGGCCAGCCATGGCACTTTCACCGGTGCCTTCAAGCCGGGCAATCGCTCGCGCCAGGTGAAGGGCCTCTACCTCTGCGGTGGCGCCGCCCATCCTGGCCCGGGCATGCCCATGGTCATGATGTCGGGCTGGATTGCCGCGGATGCGATGGACACTGATATGGGTGGCCGGGGCATGAATGAGGCGGCGCGCATCGCCGGCTCGCGCGAGATCCCCGTTCTCGCCGCTGAGTAAGCCCATGCCCGCCACCGCGACATCCCCGGTGGCGCTGCGCTCTGAGAAGGCGATGGCGTTTTTTAATGTCGCCTTCGGCCGCACTTTTGCTGGCTCAATGCGGGCGCTGCGCATCCCGCATTGGGGCCTGCCTGATTATGCGGCGGGGCGGCCGCTGGTGATCTATGCGCCACATCCCTCCTGGTGGGATGCCATCCTGTTTATGCTGCTGCTGCGGCGCTATTTCATCAGCCGCCCGGCCTTCCTGCCGATGGATGCTGAGGCGATCCGTAAATATCCCTTCATGACCAAGCTGGGGGTCTTTGGCGTCGAGCAGGGCTCGCCACGCGGCGCGGTGCATTTTCTCAACACCGCCAAGCAGGTGCTGGCCGCACCGCAGCACATGCTCTGGATGAACGCGCCGGGCCGCTTTGTCGATGTGCGCGAGCGGCCGGTGCCGATCACCCCGGGGCTGGTGCGGCTGGCCGAGATCGCCCCCGATGCGCTGATCGCCCCGCTCGGCTTTGAATATGCCTTTTGGACCGAGAAACAGGCCGAGGCCTTTGCCGCCTTTGGCCCGGCGATGGAGGCCTCCACTCTTGCGGCGATGGATCGGCAGGCCCGGGCGGAGTGCCTGCGCGACGCGCTGACCGCGGTGATGGACCGCCTGGCCGAGGATGTGATCAGCCGCGATCCGGCCCGCTTCACAGCCGCCATCGATGGCAGCAAAGGGATGGGCGGGCTCTATGGCGCGTGGCAGTATCTGCGCGCCATGATACGTGGAGAACGCTATGCCGCGGAGCATAGCCCGGGACAAAAGGCTGACTAGGCAATGGATTATGGCCATTTGGCGCTGGCGTTGGCACTGCTGCCGATCGTCTTCGGGGTGATCAATCTGCGGCATATACCGCGGCTGAAGGGCGCACCGCCCGCGGGCACGCTGGTCTCCATTCTCATCCCGGCCCGCAATGAGGCGGCCAATATCGCGGCCTGCCTTGATGCCGCCCTGGCCTCCACCGGTTCGGCCGTGGAGGTGGTGGTGATGGATGATGGCAGCACCGATGGCACCGCCGAGATCGTGGCAGGCTACGCGGCACGGGATGGCCGGGTGCGGCTGGTGGAAGCACCGCATCTGCCGCCTGGCTGGACCGGCAAGGTGCATGCCTGTGCGCGGTTGGCCGAGCAGGCGCAGGGCACGCATCTACTGTTCATTGATGCCGATGTGCGCCTCGCCCCGCATGCCGCCGCCGCCATGGCCGCGCATGCTGCGACCAACAATATCGCCATGGTCAGCGCCGTGCCGCGGCAGATTATTCTCAGTCTGGGTGAGGGGCTGACGGTGCCCTTCATCAATTTCCTGCTGTTCAGCTATTTGCCCTTTGGCGGCCGGGCGGTGCATCGCAAGCCGAGCCTCGCCGCCGCCTGTGGCCAACTCGTGCTGGTCGAGCGCCTGGCTTATGAGGCGATTGGTGGCCATGCCTCGATCAAGGGCGTGCTGCATGATGGCATTGCGCTCGCGCGGCTGTTCCGCGAGCGGGGGCATGACACTGAGATCGTCGATGGCGCGCCGCTCGCCACCTGCCGGATGTATGAGAATTTCGCCCATGCCTGGGGCGGGTTCATCAAGAATGCGCGTGAGGGCATGGCCACACCGGTCGGCCTGCCGATCTGGACGGTGCTGCTGGCCGGTGCCCATATCTGGCCCTGGGCGATGCTGCCCAATATCGAGGCGCTGGTGACCATTCTGCTGATGTTCGCCCTGCGCGCCGCCGTCACCTGGCGCACGGGTGAGCCGTGGTGGACCGTGCCGCTGCATCCGCTGACGGTGCTGGTGGCGCTTGCCATTCAATGGACGGCGCTGGTGCGCTCCATGCTGGGGCTGCAGGCGGGGTGGAAAGGCCGCGCCTATCCGGCCACAAAGGGCATATGACCGAAGCCGCCCCCGGGAGCCCCAACCGTGACCATAACACGGAGAATTTCCCCACCGCCTCGCTGATCCTGGCGAAGCCGGTGCGCGGCAAGGTGATGGCCTTCTACCGCTTCGTGCGCATGGCCGATGACATTGCTGATAGCGCGGAGCTTGACCCTGCCGAAAAACTGCGCCGGCTGGATGCGATGGGCGAGGCGCTGGCTGACCCAGCAACCACCTTCCCCGAGGCCGCTGCCATGCATGCGCGCGGCGTCGGTACCGAAGAAGCCATGCTGATGCTCGAGGCGTTTCGCCAGGATGCGCATCAGGCGCGCTATGCCGATTGGGCCGCTTTGGAGCATTACTGCGCCCGAAGCGCCGACCCGGTGGGCCGGATGCTGCTGCGCCTGCATGGTGTGGCGAGCGAGGCCGGGCATGCCGCCTCGGACGGGCTTTGCACCGCACTGCAAATCCTCAACCATTTGCAGGATTTGGTGGAGGACCGGCAAAAGATCGGCCGCGTTTATATGCCGCAATCCTGGATGGCGCTGGCTGGTGGCGAGGAGGCCTTCTTCACCCCCGGCAACCCGCGCCGGCGCGAAATCCTCGATGCCGCGCTGGACCGGGTGGAGGAGCAACTCGACCGGGCGCAGAACCTGCCGCGTCTCGTTGCTGCCTCTCGCCGCCTGGCGCTGCAATCGGCCATGACCATTGGCCTCGCCCGTCGCCTGCTGGCCAAGTTGCGCGGGGCCGACCCGGTGCTGGGCCGGGTCGCGCTGGGCAAGGGTGATTTTGTGGCGGCGCTGTTGGGTGCTCCGCTGCCGGGGCCGCATGATCCTGATCTGGTGGCCGGGCGCGTCGCCCGCGCCGCCTCCTCCTTCGCCCGCGGCATGCGGGCTTTACGCGGTGAGAGGCGGCGCTCGCTTTGGGCGGTTTATGCGTTTTGCCGCGCGGTGGACGATATCGCCGATGGCGCGATGCCCGAGGCGGAGAAGCGGCGTTTCCTGGCCGATTGGCGCGGCAAGCTGCAACGGCCCGATTGCGTGCTCTCGCGCGAATTGGCCCTGGCCTGCCGCGGCTTCGACCTGCCGCTGGCGGAATGCGAGGCGATGATCGCCGGCATGGAGACCGATGCCGCCGACCGGCTGCGCATTGCCGATGAGGCCGGGCTTGACCTCTATTGCCGCCAGGTGGCGGGCAGTGTGGGCGCGCTGGCCGTGCGGATTTTCGGCGCGCCCGAGGCCGAGCAATGGGGCCTTCGCCTGGGCCATACCTTCCAACTCACCAATATTCTGCGCGATGTGGATGAGGATGCGGCGCGCGAGCGGGTCTATATTCCGCTCTCGCTGCTGCGCGCGGCGGGCATTGAGGATGGGCCGGCGGCGGAGATTGTGCGCCACCCCCGCTTCGCTGGCATTTGCGCCGCTTTGGCCGAGCAGGCAAAGGCCGGCTTTGCGCGCGCCGAGGCTGAGATGGGCCAATACAATCCAACCGCCCTGCTGCCGGCCCGGGTGATGATGTGGGGCTATCATCACCTCTTTAGGCTCATGCTAGCGCGCGGCTGGGAGGGGGCGCGGCCGCGCCCGCGCCTGACCAAGCGGGAAAAACTCCATATGGCAGCCATGGCGCTGGGCTGGCGGGCGTGACCATTCATGTGGTGGGGGCGGGGGTGGCGGGGCTGGCCGGCGCCCTCGCCCTGGCCCGCGCTGGCAAGCATGTGGTGCTGCATGAGGCCTCGCCGGGTGCTGGTGGCCGCGCCCGGGCGCTGGCCGATGGCACCGATAACGGCACCCATGCGCTGGTTGGCGCCAATATCGCGGCGCTGGCTTTTCTGAACGCCATTGGCGCCCGCGCGAATTGGGTGGAGCCTGAGCCTGATGGCCTGCCGGTGCTGGATTGCGCCGATGGCGCGGCCCGGCGCATTTCGCTCTCGCCCCTCGGTTGGTGGCGCGCCGACCGCCGGCCACCTGGGCTTTCCGCCGGCGCCCTCTGGGCCATGGGCCGCATGGCGCTGCCTGGCGCGCCGGATGTGCCGGTGGCCCAGGCCATGGCCGCGCATAAAACCTTTTGCCGTGGCTTTGTGGACCCGCTGGTGGTGGCGACACTGAACACCCCCACCGCCGAGGCCTCTTCCGCCCGCCTCGCCCAGGTGCTGCGCCGCCTGGGTGGCCCTGGCGCGACCCGGCTTTACGTCGCCGAACGCGGGCTGGGGCCGGATATGGTCGAACCCGCCATCGCGGCCATTCGCGCGGCTGGGGGCGAGGTGCGGTTCAATTCACGGCTGCGCGGCCTGGTGCTGGAGGGCGGGCGCGTGGTCGGTCTGGAATGTGGCGAGACTATTCCGGCCGAGCGGGTGCTGCTGGCCACGCCGCCCTGGGAATCGGCGCGGCTGCTGCCGGGGCTTGTGGTGCCTGAGGCGCATGCCCCCATCGTCAATCTGCATTTCGCCCGGAGAGCGCCCGGGCCGGTGCGTTTCCTGGGTTTCGTGGGCGCGCTGTGCCAATGGGTGCTGGTGCGGCCCTCGGGCGTTTCGGTTACAGTCTCTGCCGGCGATTCAGAGGTGCTGGAGGATGCCGAAGCCCTGGCGCCGCGCGCCTGGGGCGAGGTTTTACGCGCTGTGGCAGCCTTCGGGCTGCCGGGCGAATGGCCGATCAAGCCGCCCTCATGCCGGGTGGTGAAGGAGCGCCGCGCCACGCCCCGACACAATCCCGGCCCCGCCCTTACGCCAGCGCGCCTGCCCTTGGCCAATCTGGCCCTGGCCGGTGATTGGAGCTGGCCAGAACTGCCCGCCACCATCGACGCCGCCATCCGCAGTGGCGAGGCGGCCGCGAAAGCCCTGTTATGAGCCCTGCCGCAGCCCTTTCCGCCCTTCGCCCTCTCGGCCCCCTGCCGGTTGAGCAACGTCGCGTCCTGCTGGCGGCGCTGCGGGCCGAGATGCTGCGCCGCGCCGGAGATGCCGTGGCCGCCGCCCATGCCGATTTCGGCCGCAGGTCGGAGATGGACACGCTGCTGGCCGATGTGCTGCTGGTGGCCGATGCCTGCGCCCATGCCAAGCGGCATCTGCGCCGCTGGGCCCGGCCGCGCCGGCAGGCGACGCCCTATCCCTTCTGGCCGGTTTCGGCGGCGATTGAGCCGCAGCCCAAGGGGGTGATCGGCATTATGGCGCCGTGGAATTATCCCATCCAATTGGCGCTGATGCCACTGGTCGATGCCATTGCCGCTGGCAATCGCGTGGTGGTGAAACCCTCCGAGACCGCGCCGCGCTGCGCTGTGCTGATCGGTGAAATTTTGGCCGCGGCATTGGGCGATGCGGTGGCGCGCTGCGTTCTGGGCGATGTGGCGGTATCGCAGGATTTTGCTGCCCAGCCTTGGGACCATCTGGTCTTCACCGGCGGCACCGCGACGGGGCGGCGGGTGATGCAGGCGGCGGCGGCCAATCTCACCCCGGTCACGCTGGAACTTGGCGGCAAATGCCCGGCCATTGTGCTGCCTGGGGCGGATATTTTGCGCGCGGCGAGGGATATTCTCAGCGCCAAGGCGATCAATGCCGGGCAGACCTGCGTGGCCCCGGATACGGTGTTTCTGCTGGGCCATCATGTGGCCGATTTTATCGCCGCCGCCCGGGCGAGTGGCATCAGCGCGCTGGAGACGGAGACGATCAACCCCGCCCGACTGGCGGGTTTGTGCGAGGGGGCGGCGCTGACTTCGCTGGGCGGCCTCTCACTCGCCACCGCGCCGGAGGGGCATGCGCTGCACCGCGAGGAGATTTTCGGCCCGGTGCTGGCGCTGCGGGAATGGCCTGATCTGGCCAGCGCCATCGCCGCCATTGACCGGCCTTTGGCGATTTACCTTTTTGGCGCCACGCGGGCCGAGGAGGCTGCGGTGGCGGCCGGCACCCGCAGCGGCGCGCTGGTTTGTGGCCGCGCGGTGGATTATGCGGCGTTTCACGCTTTGCCCTTTGGTGGCGTGGGGGCTTCCGGCTTTGGCCGGCGCAATGGCCAGGCGGGGTTTGACGAGTTCAGCAATTTGCGCGCCCGGGTGCGGCATGGCAGGCTCAGCCTGAGTCGGATGTTTGATTTCCCGCGTTCTGCGGGCGCTTTGAAGATGGCGCGCCGGTTGGTGGGAATGTCATAATCCAGCAAAGGGCAGATATCACTGATCCGAGATACGCCACCCGGGCCATATATCGGACACGCTTTCACCCATCGGCGAAAAGGATTGCCAGCCTGTGAAGCCCCTCGCACTCACCATGGGCGAGCCTGCCGGCAT
>Ga0214921_10002199_pt1 | contig 32108 bp, 25 predicted proteins | sample LL1505_MetaG_FD_177992 | JGI IMG/M metagenome (GOLD analysis project Ga0214921, IMG submission 177992) | Freshwater microbial communities from Lake Lanier, Atlanta, Georgia, United States - LL-1505 | ecosystem: Environmental > Aquatic > Freshwater > Lake | place: USA: Georgia | collected... | reverse complement strand
ATTACCAAGTATTACCAAGTATTACCAAGTATTACCAAGTATTACCAAGTATTACCAAGTATTACCAAGTATTACCAAGTATTACCAAGTATTACCAAGTATTACCAAGTATTACCAAGTATTACCAAGTATTACCATATATCATAAGACAAAGAACCTAAATATACATTATTCACATCATAACCTCGCATATGAACGTTCTTATTATCTAGACCTTGCGACCCATATACATCTTCATTATATATTCCTTTTTCTACGCCTTGCATTTCTTTATTATATTCTTCGGGATTTACTATATTGGATTGTGCTGCTAGAAGGTTCTCTTCAGTTATATATGGGACTAAAGAGTTATCTTGGCTTTTCTCTTCTAGTCTTTTCTTTCTTTCAATCCCAACGTGTTCCATATTCATAACACATTTATCATTTGTGCATTTGCCATTTGCGTCTTTGGAATGGTGATTGTCGCCGCTGCTACCGCTGCTACCGCTGGGTGCCTTATCATTATTGCTCTTAAGTTCGCTTGTATATATTCTGAAATATAGTGCTAATAAACATAAAGATAATATAAACCCAAATATATTATCAATAATTAGAAGGATTAGCACACAAGACAATGCTAAGTAAAATTGTATCATCAAATCTTTAAAAAGGTTTCTAAAAGGTATTTCTTTAACAATTAATATACTAACAAATAATATTACTGCTAAAAATCTTACTGCATTAATAATTATCATAATTTTCAATACTTATCTACTATAATCCATATAAAAAAATGACACATATATATATATGTATCAAGATTAAGATTGCAAATTAATGTATTCAATTCTATCTAAAAACGGCTATGGGATTTTAAAATCTGCATTGGACGAGTATAAACTCGAAAGCATAAGGAAGGATTTAACTATGGTTCCCAAAGTTAATTTTGATTTAGGCGCATCAAGTAATAAGAAATCATCTGCAGAAGATTTAACGTTTCATCTATATAGCGAAAATGAAAAGAGGATATATATCCCAAGATATTACGGGCTACAAAAGTATGGCGCGCCTACGCTCTGTAAATTAACAGGCGGCAAAGATATCACTATCAATTTCATAGGAAGTCTTAGAGAAACGCAACAAGAACCTATTGAAAACTTTTTAAAAGCCGCAAGAGACCCTCTCAAGATGGGTGGTATTATATCAGTCCCTTGTGGCTTTGGCAAAACAATTATGAGCCTATATATTGCGTGCCAGTTGAAAAAGAAGACAATGTTTATAAGCCACAAGGATTTTTTAAACCAACAATTTATTGATACTATTAAAATGTTTGCTCCAGATGCTAAGGTAGGAATAATAAAGCAAAAGAAGGTCGATGTGATAGGCAAAGATTTCATTATTGCGTCCTTGCAATCTCTGGCTATGCGCGACTATGACGCAGGTATTTTTGATGATATCGGGTTTGTAATAATAGACGAGGTGCATCATACAGGTGCGCAAGTCTTTTGCAAAGCATTTAGGAAATTAAACAATCCAGTAATTCTTGGGTTATCGGCTACATTAAATAGAAAGGATGGTATGCGTCGCGTTTTTGAATACTATATTGGGAAATCTGTATATACTTTGAAAAACAAAGAGTTTTGCGATGTTAATGTGCAGGTGCATAAATATTTTGAAACACATATAGATTATTCGAATGTAAAACTAATGTGGAATGGCAAAGAGAATGGCGCGGGAATGATTAATAACATTTGCTCTTTCAAACCGCGCACTGAATATATCATTCTTCTATTAAAAGATGTCTTGAGTAAGGAACCTGATAGGCGCATTCTTATTTTGAGCGAACGCAGAAATCAATTAAAGGATATTGAGAAATATATTGTTGATAATAATATTGCAGATAGTAGTTATGGGTTTTATGTTGGTGGTATGAAGCAGAATGACCTTGCAATATCTGCGGAAAAGCAAATAATCCTAGCAACCTATCAATTGGCTTCTGAAGGTTTTAATGTTCCCTCCTTAAATACAATAATATTTGCAAGTCCAATTTCAGATATACAGCAATCTATTGGGCGTATTCTAAGAGAAATCCCTGAAAAACGCAAATATACTCCGTTATGCATTGATATACTGGATGACTTCTCGATATTCAAGAGGAAAGGTGCTTCGCGATTAAAATTTTATAAAAGCAATAAATACAAGGTATCCGTTTATATTGATAATGAAAAAATAGAATGCGCAGAAGATGATAATGCAGGAAATGATGCAGATAATAATGATGATAATGATGATAATAATACTAAAAAGAAGTTAATGTTTCTCGAAGAAGATGATTAATAAAGGCGATTGCATATATTGTAATATGTAATATGTAATATGTAATATGTAATATTTATATTGTAATATTATAGTAAAAGAATAAAATATTATTATTATGAAATATGAAGGATATTATATTGCATTTTTTATATTTATAGGATTGTTATTAATCATATTTAATTATAATATACAACAACAACAAATCGTCAATGCTAGAATTGCAAGTGATATTAATGTAGCAAATGCTACGGCTGCTACGGCTGCTTCAGCTGCGTTAGCGTCCGCTTCTGCTGCCCAAATAAAACAAAATAAAATGAATATAAATGAAGACCATATCAGGTTATACCGCGAAGATGCCAAATATAAAAAATTAGATAACACAAAGGACACTAAATATACTTATAATATAGATAATATTGATATTCGCAAAGATACTATAGACAATAACAATAGCGAGAATAAACTGGGAAATCCAAATCGTTGTTTGAATGACCCTGAATTAGATGAGATATTTAATACGTCATTGAGAGGGGATGATAAATATAAAAATATAGATAACGAAATATTTAACTATAGTATCAAGCCTAATAAAACTGATTTACCTATTGTTAATGCCCCAATGCATTTACTACTTAATGGAGCACCTCTAAGATTGTCTGAGAGACATTTACTATAATACAATTTACACAGGATTACTCAGAGGTCTCGACTGGCACTTCTCATTATAATTAGCAATAATCGCGGTTTCCACAAACCTACCTACGCTATGATATTTCGCGAAAGCATTAATACTGCTCATAAAACTTGCAATTTCCTTCTCCGTATCCACCTTATACTCAAATGTGAATGGGTTGATATTGTAATAGCACTTAATGTCGCTGTAATGAGTTGATTTGGAAACACGCATACCTTTCCAAATAATATCAGCACAGATACACCAATGCCTAATTGGGATGGCTTCTTCGCATTCTTCATCTGTATCGCTTTCAGTATCATAAGTCTGTATTAAATACTTTGTTTTTTTCCCACGCTTATCATAATACACCCTTTTAGTATTATTATCATTTACTAACATCACTGACATATCATAATATTTCTTGAGACTTTTGTTCTTCACCATCTCTTCAAATGGCATAACAATCTCATTAGTATTCTTATTCCTGTGTGTTCCGTCATTTATCATTTCAATATAAATCATATCTTCTTTTTTGATGAACAATACATAGAAAGGCTCCCTGTTATGATGATAATGGTATGCAGAAAACTCTAATTTGTCAGATGCATCAGCCTTATAGGGAATATAGTCGCCTTCGCATTCTTCGTTCTCTTCGACATACTCGCATCCCTCTTCGATTTCAATCTTGGACAAGTCAGTAAATTCCATTGTTATTCTCTTTTTGCGGTTTCTAAGAGAACTTGGGCGGTTGCTTGTGTCGATGTATTACTTGGTATATCGCGAGTTTGCGATACAACAGGTATATGCCCGTGATAGTTATATTAAAAAGACATAATCATTTTTTATTATATATATTGTAAATCATAACATATTTATTCTCAAAATAATAAATATAAAAAAGATATATATATTACATTACTTTACATATATATTACATTACTTTACATATATATTACATTACTTTACATACTACATAACATCACCTCTACAAGCCATTCACTAAGGTGTTGAATGTCGTTGCTCTATCCTCAAAGTTTTCATATTCAAAACCATACTTTACCTTGTAGTTTCTCTTAAAGGCTGCTATTTTTTCTGCAGAAGAAACATTCATCTTATTCAATTTTTTAAGGTTAAATAACTGATAACTATTACCTTTCTTTGCTTCCCTAATACTTGTTAAGGAGTTTTTGACTATATAGATAACATCTACATACATATAATGGCATATTTCATACTTTTTAGGAATATAATCAGGGTTTTCAGTTCCATAATAATCCTTGTCGATATTGGGCTTTCCAATAGCCATAAGAGATAATTCATAGTATGTCTTCAAATATTTGTGTTTCATAAGTTCTTCAAAAGGCATAATAACGTCCCCAACGCTAGTAATCATAATATATACTTTGTTATCAAACTTGACAAATATCATTTCTTTGTAATCAGAAGTCATACCCGATTTGAAATTCTTGGACATCTCAATAAATCCTGAAAGTTCCATTGTAATCTCTTTGGTATTCAATGCATATCAAGCAATCATTTTTTATAATAATATGCAATTTATTAAATATAAAAAATAATAATACTATACATTCTACGTATTCTACGTATTCTACGTATTACTTTACATACTTGCCGAACTTCTTCTGTCCTTCAGTGCTGATAACACTGCTATATAATATGCGAAATATATCGACGTTCATACCTTTTTTATCATTAAGGGCAATAAGGTTAATGATATTCTTATTGTCTTCTTGGCTTATTGCGATTTCTTCAATCTCCTCGCCTATCATCTTGATGTTGTATTCGAGCATCAGATTTGTATAATTAACGAGCATATCATTTAAGCCACGCCCTTGCTCATATCCATACCTAATCTTGAGGACTTCGAAAAACATCGCGATATCCATTGCATTCGAAACATTCATATTTCTCAAATTAGTTGGGTCAATATCATAATAATAGTAATACTTGCCTGTTTCAACCTTCTTACCCCTTGTAGCAAAGTCTTCGATAAAATAGGCGCTATCAATAAACCAATGTCTCTCTTCATTGTAGATAATCTTGCGGCGCTGCGCGTTGTAGCTACTATCGCAGCATATTTTCTCGATGACTTGATTTTTGTTTTTTATAAGTAGAATGGATAACTCATAATACATTTTTAAATACTTGTGTTTCATAAGTTCTTCAAATGGTATAATGATACTCCCTATACCTTTGATATCAATGTAAATCAGGTCGCTGAACTTGATGAATAAGAAATATTTAAGATAGACGATGTTGTTGCCGCTGATTGCAGGATTGAAGCAAGCGTCAAACACACCTGAGAACTCCATATCTTTCAAGTAATGATACTTGTATTGGAGCATCTTATGCTGCTGCTACCGCGAGGTCTTGCGAGGTCTCTTTGAGACGAAACTGAAGGTTTACTTGGTATATCAGCGAAGTTTGCGATATAACAGGTTTATGGCTTTGATATAACTTTATATCCTTGTTAATCAATTTTTTTGTAATAATATTATTTTTTAGAACATATATTATTTTGATATTATTTGGATGGCAATCTCTTTCTTTTTCGCACAAGATATCTTCGAATTGTTAAATAAATCTACTAAATAAGGCGAATACTTTGCATTTCCATCAATGCTAATCAGTTTATTATAAATCACTAAGAATATATCGCAGTTCATTCCTTTTTTCTCAAAAAATACAAGCAACTTAATGATATTTATCTTGTCCTCTTGGAATGCAGTTATTTCGTCTAGTTCTTTTTCTATCAATGATGCGTGATAATCTACAAAGAGGTTAGTATAATTACTTATTTTTGATTGAAAGTAGCATAGCCTTTCATATCCTAAGAATGTAAAGGTAAATTTATCAATAAGTGTTCTAGAAGAAACTGGCATATTTGGCAAATCATAAGGGTTGATATTATAATAGCAGCAATAATGCTCTCTTTCTATATGTGTAGTCTTTGTTGCAAAATCTTCAATAAAATATGCACAATCTATAAACCACACTCTTTTTTCTGTATATACAAAATCATAATAATACCTCCTATTATCAAGCCTTTCTATTGCCATATTTTTATTCTCAATAAGCATCAGAGATATTTCATAATACATCTTCAATAACTTATTCTTTACAAGGTCTTCAAATGGCATAATGACACTACCAACACCTTTGATATCTATATATATCCTGTTGCTAAACTTAATAAATAAGAAATATTTGAGAAATATAATTTTTCCACGTGTTATATCAAACAATCCTGAGAATTCCATATCATTGATATGATGATACTGCACATCTGTAGCCATTATTACTATAAATTATTGTTATGTTTCATCAGTTTTTTGCATACTACTTAAAGAAAATTTAACGTATATCTATTTATATTTTAACTAGTAAAATTATATAAAAATACAAATGACATTGTATAAAAATACAAATGTTATCAACCTATATTACACCTATTGTAGCCATTACTTGCTACTTAGCATATCCTAAGCATTTACGTATAAATCCATTATTATTGCATAAAGTAGCAGTTATACACAATGTTGGATTAGTGCTTTTTAGTGCGTGGACTTTTGCATCGCTATCCCGTATCTTATATAGCGATGGGGTCATCTTCAAGTCCAACCATTATTTTCAAAATCCGCAATTTGATACTATTATTTATTGGTTCTATATCTCAAAATATTATGAGTTTGCCGATACGTTCTTATTGTATCTCAATGGCAAAAACCCAATATTCCTTCAAAAATACCATCACGTTGGTGCAGTGATATCTTGGCATTTAATGTATTATTTTAACGTCGAAATGGTCTGGATGGCGACGCTCTTAAATAGCGGAGTGCATAGCATAATGTATTCTTATTATCTAGGTTGTCTATTAAAAATAAATCAAGTAAGACACATAAAAAAATATATCACAACAATGCAACTATGTCAGTTCTTTATATTGTATTCTAATTTCTATTTTTACTATCCGCCTATCGAGACGTGGTTTAATTATGGAATTATCACGTTTTTTGCTACATATGGCGTGGGTATTATTAGTCTTTTTGGTAAGTTCTATTATGATACCTATATGGTTAAAGAGAAAAAGGAAAGAATACAATTTACATATATATAAGTAGTTAAAAACTATTAACATATTTAGAATATCGAAATAACATAATCATATCATATTATATTTGTAATTTATCAAATGCTTGCCTAAATGCGTCATTATCATAGGCAAAGTTATACACAAGATTTTTAACCTGTCTATTGACATTAACTTCGTGGATACCTTTGATAAGACATTCGGCTACCTCAATATGACTGACGTTATCGTGTTTGAAACTACCGCCAGAAATTAGACAAATACGCACATAATCGATTTTTTCGGTATCTGTTTTATTGTTGTAATGATAAATTGCATTTGCTATATTCTTACCAATTATATACAGAGCATTCTTAAAATTATCTGCGGTGCTTTTTCTTCCTTTGGGTCCTACACAATATATCATTGCTTTATTTGCTCCATTATTATAGGGCTCGTTTTTCAAGATATCTATGAAAACGTCCCCTGCATATAAACTATTACTTAGAAAGTCGCAAAGACGGCTCTCAGATATATACAGATACATATCTTTAAAATATGGGTTGTTTTCAAACTTACCCCCTTTTTTAAAAGCGTCAAAGTGATGTAAAGTTCCTGCTTTTGAAATCGAATATTCATTATTCACAATATTTAAATATTTAGTTCTCGAATATGTATCAGGAATTAAGTCTTCTTCTTCCTTTACATTATAACAATCCATATAGCAGGATAGATGCATCTTTGTAGATAATTCGTATAATTCTTTATTGTAATTATCTGTTCTGATTGCCATATTGAATGCTTTGTTTATAGCATCGCCTCCAACATATAATTGTTCGTCCCCAGCATTGAGTGAAGCCATAAATGTTGCTGGTTTGTCTTCTGTATTTTGATATATATACCCAGATTGCTCATAAACTGCAGTAAAATAACTTTTTTTCTCTTCAAATGTATATTTGAATGGTTCAATGTCTTTGACAACAATTGCTACTTGAGTTGCGTTATTCATAATTTGTATCGTTTTAATTAAATATAATATAACTAAACATTATCATTTTTTAGTAATTTTCTATATATATATGTTATTTATTTATATATATAACTAATATAAAAAAATAAATAACACATATATATATATACACTACTATACATTATATCATTATCAAATTAAGCAGATAATCCATATTATTTCAATCAGTATAAATAAGTTTAATATAGAAAATTGTTAATAATAATTGCTAATATATCTTCATTCATACAATATTTATCATTAAGAGTTGATACAAGATTAAGAACATCCTCCTTATCCTCAAAGTATGCCGAAAGTTCCTCAAGTTCCTTCTCCATCTTGGATACTTGATACTCTATTGCGATATTCCTGTAAATAACTGACCTGCTTAGAAAATATCCAAACCTTATAAAATTTCTGTATATATAAGTCTGTTTGAAGATGTCTATATCTTGCTGAGTGGAGTATTCCATCTTCTCCACGTCTGCGGGGTTAATTTTGTAATAGCATACATTCCCGCTAGGAATTATCTTGTAGGTATGCTTGAAGTTTTCATCAATATCTAAATCGATATATGCTGTATCTAAAGACCACGCTCTATCTCCCATATATTCATATACCTCATCATAGAAGTTGTTAAATGGCTCGTTCTTTATCTCTTTATCAATTGCGAGCATAAGCGACAAGTCATAGTAGTATTTCCAATATTTGTTTTTTTGAAGTTCGGTAAATGACATCACAATTTCGCCGACATCCTTAACATCCATATAGACCTTGTCTCCGTGTTTGGCAAACAGATGATAGTCGCCCATTATCCCAATACGATGCTTCAGCGCCAGAGGATCATGTTCATTATAATAATAGGCATACGAAACATATATTTCCTGACAAAATACGCCTGTGCATTCGGCAGCAGCGATTGTGTTGCTCATTGTCGGGTTGCTTTGAGGGTCGCTTGTCGGGTCGACAGATGGCTATATATATACTCAACTTGTATCTGGCAAATCAGTATATCTCTGCTTAAATTATAGAAGCAGAGCAATCAATTTTTAGATTATAAAATATAAAAAAATAAATAACACATAATATATATATATATACTATTATACATTCTATCATTGTCTGCTTTCATCAGCATTAACAATAACAAATTTAATATAGAAAATTGTTAATAATAATTGCTAATATATCGTCATTCATACAATATTTTTCATTAAGAGTTTCTACAAGATTAAGAACATCCTTCTTATCCTCAAAGTATGTTGAGAGTTCTTCAAGTTCTTTTTCCATCTTATTTAGTTGATATTCAAATGCTATGTTTTCGTAAATCACCGACCTATGCGAAAACCACTTCACCCTTTCAAGACCATTCATATAGCCCAGTTCGAAGCGTTCCAGTTCTTGCCGCGTGGAGTATTCCATCTTCTCCAAGTCTGCTGGGTTGATTTTGTAATAGCAGACATTCCCACTAGGGATTATCTTGAAGTTTTTCATGTCGCTTTGGTCAATATAGGCAGTATCCAAAGACCACACCCTATCTCCTGTATATACTCTACCTGCTGTATATCCATATATCTGGTTATAGACCTTGTTGAATGCTTCGTTCTTTATCAGTCTATGCTTGTCGTTTGAGAGAAGAAGCGACAAGTCATAGTAGTATTTCAAATACTTGTTTTTTTGTAGTTCAGCAAACGAAATCACAATCTCGCCAGCATTTCTAACCTCTATATATACCTTGTCTCCCTGTTTGGCAAATAGGTGATAGTCGCCACTACACGACATATAATTAGGCGCATTATTATAGGGTTGCATTTCACGTATTTGCTGCCAAAACACACCTGTGCATTCGACATTTGCGATTGCGTGGGAAGTTCTGGAAGTATCGCTCATTGTAGTTTGCTTGTAGGCTTTGCTTTCACAATATATACTCGATTTAACTTCGTTTAACTTTGTTTAACTTCGTTTAACTTCGACAAATTGGTATATTTCTTTGCTAATTTATTTAAAAATATTAATCAAATTTTTAAATATTCAAAAAAAAATAGAACATATATATATATGCTAATAACATTTAGAATATTCAAAGGTGAAAAAAATAAAAAATATATAACATACACATTCCTTTAAGTAGCGATAACCGCTTTACTTACTCTGTCAATATCAGGACGTTGCCTTCTTCTTTACTTGTAAGATACTCATATTTATCCCCGATACTAACGATATTATATATTTTCGTTAAAATATCGTCATTCATACAATATTTACCATTAAGTGTTGAGAGATTGAGGATATGCTTTTTATTCTCATTCATTACATACTCCGTTGCGATATTCTTGTAAATCACTGACCTATTTAGAAAATATCCCATTCTTACATCACTACGATATATATATATTTTTCTAAAGAGTTCCAGTCCTTGCCGTGAGGTGTATTCCATTTTATCTAAGTCTGCTGGATTGACTTTGTAATAGCCTACATTCCCACTTGGGATTATCTTGTAGTTTTTATTATTATTGGTTTTGTCAATATCTAAATCAATATAGGATGTTTCAAGAGACCACACCCTATCTCCTGAATATTCGTAAATCTCGACATAGTCCTTGTTAAACGCTTCATTCTTTATCACTTTATGCTTATCTTTTGCGAGGAGAAGAGACAATTCATAGTAAAACCTCCAATATTTATTCTGCTGAAGTTCCGCATATGAAATCACAATCTCGCCTACATTTCTAACTTCCATATAGACTTTATCACCACTACGGATAAAGAGGTGATAGTCGCCCAATATCCCATTGCGATAAACTTTAGAATTAGGCACATTATAACGATATGAATACGCTTCATATTTTTCCTGACAAAACACGGCAGAACATTCTACATTTTCTACATTGTGGTAAGTGAGGCTCATTGTTGGTCGGCTTGTTGGTCGCTATATATACTCAATTTGTATCTTGCAAATCAAGGTATATCTCTGCTATAATATTTTAACATTATCAATCAATTTTCTAATAATAAAAGTAAAATTATGACATATTATGTCGGACATATTTAAGCACAAATTATCTGTGCAATGCTTTCTAACCTACTGCGGTTCCCTAATTCAGTAATAAGACACTCATACTTTTTATTCCCTTCAGGACTTACTAGATGATTATAGATAATCCTTAGCACGTCGCCATTCATACCAGTATTATCATTGAACGCAACAAGATTAACAACATTCTTTTTATCCTCGAAGATAGCCGAAAGTTCGTCCAGTTCCTTCTCCATAATGCTTATGCAATAGTCTAACACCAAGTTATAATAATATACACACTTCTTATCAAATAATTTGGTTCGAACTTCATATCTCGCCATATAATTCTGCTTGAAGATATTCAAATCTTTTTGAGAGGTATATTTTATATTCTCTAAATCATAAGGATTAATTCGGTAATAACAATTGTATTCGTTCTCTATGACCTTCTTAGTCTTAGACTTCGCTTCATAGTCTCCATCAATATATGCAGTATTGCACGACCAATATCTCTTTTCCTTGTATATATAAGGGTCGTAATAATTGCTATTATATTCAAGGTCTTCGACTACCGAATGCTTGTTGTTAGTTAGCATAAGCGATAGGTTGTAATAGTGCTTCCAATATTTGTTTTTTTGCAGTTCAGCGAATGAAATCACGACCTCCCCGACACCCTTAACATCCATATAGACCTTGTTGCCGTATTTAATGAATACGTGATAATCGTATATAGAACTAACATAGGTTGTAGTCATATCAGGAATTCCATTGTTATGAGTATAAAAGACTTGATATTTATCAATGACACCTGAAAATTCCAAATTTTCTATGGTGTGATAATTGTATAGACTATTGCCCCTTGTAGCGCAGTTCATATTGTCTTTGTATATATAAACATATACAGACAAACAAAAATCATTTTTTACATATTAAATATAAAAAATATATACACTAATTACTAAGTTATTATTACATAGATAGTTATCTATCTATCTCATCTACAATATTTCTTCAAACTTTTTTTGTATTAAGTTTGTTTGATATTCAATCGCGAGGTTGTAGTAAATCCCCCACATATTTTCACATTCATATCCCATCATATAATTCTGTCTAAAGATATTCAAATCTTCTTGCGAGGTGTATCCCATATTCTCCAAGTCATAAGGACAAATCTTATAAAAGCAGTTATCATCATAACTGATAATCATCAAAGTATTATTGTGCAAATCATTCTCAATAGAAGCGGTGTCAATAGACCAGAACCTTGCTTCGTCATACAATTGACAATCATTGTATTCGCTGCTATATTTAAGGTCTTGAACCACCATATTCTTGTTGTTAGTCAGCAGAAGCGAGAGGTCATAGTAGTATTTCCAATACTTATTCTGCTGAAGTTCTGCAAAAGGTATCACAATCTCACCGACACCCTTAACATCCATATAGACCTTGTCGCCGTATCTAATGAACAGGTGATATTTGCATTCACCTGTAAGATCATTATTAACAATCCTGTCGAAAACGCCTGAGAATTCCACGCTCTCGAAGGTGTGATAAGCGTATTTGCTACTGGCATTGATACTGCTGTTCATTGCACTGGTATGCGCTGTTCTGCAGTTATTTGCTGGGGCGGTGCTTAGCGGTGCTTAGCAAATCTCTATATACTCGATCAGTCAACGTGTAGCAACAAATCAGTATATCTCTGCTTAGATATTTTAGAAATAGCAATCAATTTTTCAATAATAAAAAATAAATAAGAACAAATGTATTCACGGAACAAATCTGTTATATAGTTATGAACTAGATACTACACTCTTAACATCGCTGCTCACACTGCTCGTGCTGATAGCACTAGTATCAGGGTAATATACCGCGCATACATTCTTCTCATCGCAATAAATGATTGAAGCCCCGAAGTAAATATACTTGCCTTTTACTGATGTAGCAGCTGTAGCAGCGGTAGCATCATAAAGTTTCATAATTGTTTGGAACATTTGTAAATTACTTATCTATTACATAATATACGCACTTTATTTTTATATGGATTTACTTTTACTATATCCCTTTTATATTTAATAATATTTGATAAAAATAGTAATAATGGCAAGGAAAGTAAAAAAGCAATTAAGGTTAAATGACGACCATTGTTTATTATGGATTAAAGACCCCAGCGTTTCCCCATTTGAAAATGATAATAGTTTCAAATATAGAAATATTTTAAGTAGAAAAAATATTTTAAGTGATGCAGACATTAAAAACCCAAAATCTTTCTTAAATGAAGTGAAAAGGAGGTGTTTTTTTAAGTCGGCGCTGAGACAAAAGATTATAGAGCAAATCAATAAATATAAGAAAGAAGGGACGCTGCGATTATATACGTTTAATGATACATTCTCATTTCCTAATGAATATATAAACCCTCCTTTTAATCTAGAAGAATGCAGAAAATGGGTGATAAATCATTTAGTAAATCCGCGAACAAATAATGCAATATCAGAGGATAGTAATATATATAGAGAGCTACTATATACCGCTATACAATATGATGAATTGCTCATCCCAAAAGGGATAAATGCAGATACATTGAATATTGTTAAAAATATTAAATACCGCTTAGAGTTCATGAAGCAAAATGACGAAGCGTTTCTTAAGCACGATGTTGCATCATTTGATAAAAGATTAAAAGTTGCCTTACCTGATCCGATACGCATAAAGAAAATAAATACCTTTGGGGTTCCATCTTCGTCATCTTCTATTAAACCTCTGAACAACTTAGAAAGAATTGAATTGAGGGATATGGTTTTAGAAAAAAAGGAAAAAAAAAGATTAGTAGCAGAATATCAATATAAAAAAGAGCAACATTTAAAAAAAGATAAAACGGAGGATAAAACTATTTTCGCGGATTTTAGGGATTTTCTTACTGATCTTGAAGATGAGGTTTTGAATGGAAACCGATTAATAGATGAAATTTTAAAAGATACCAGTTCAAAAGATAGGAGTGATATAACAACTGCCGTTGTTAATTATTTTAAAAAGAAAGGTTATGATGATGATAAAATATCAAATATTCTAAGGCAAAATGATCTTTCTACTATAGATGGTGTAGTTAAGAATTTTATTAATAATATCTACGCGCAACTTCTCGATCCTTCATTCACAATGCCTCCAGAAAAAGCAATAGGTTGCCTTACATATATTAATATAAGAGATTATTTTAAGAATTGCCAAATAATAGAGCAGATAATAATCGAACTATATGATTTTATTACGCCTTATTCCTTTGCAAAATATTTTCCTAAATATTTTCTCAGTATTGTAGATGATATAATACCGCGTGATTTTGTAGCAAAGAGAACTATAGACCTCCGAGTAATTATTCCCATACCCCGCACCGCTGCATCTACTAGCAATTATCAAAACTACTATTATAAATTGTTATATAACCCAATAGCAAAAACCCATAATGAATTACGATTACCTGAAGGGATGGGAGTATTAATAGGAAAACAATTAACAAATGCGATAAATGATTTAGAAGACCCTAATTTTAATAATTATTCAGAAGACAGAGTTATAACGGATGATAATCCACTTAATGGTTTTACATACGATGAATGTAAAGATTGGGTTATGGTGCCTATAATAAATCCGCGAACATTTAAGAGGATATTAATAGATTCGCCAATATACAATCGCCTATTATGCATAAGTTATCAATATGATACAAAATTAATACCGCGTATCATAACGTCTCGCGGCTATGAAATTTTACAAGGGTTATCAGAAATTATAGAGAATATATTAAAAGAAGAAGATAAACTCCCGCAATCAAGAGACCAGTTAGAGAAGTTCATTGTAGACAAGGAGGCGCAATACGAAAAAAGCAAAGGGAAAGGAAAAATGCTTATCTCTGATATAATAGGTTTGAAGTGGAAAGACGTAGGTCTCAGAAAACCGACAAAAGGAATTGATATTACTGCAGATAACGAAGCGCTTGCTAATGCAATTACCGCTAAAGTCCATCAAGCACGTAGAGCACCAAGAAGTTCTCTAGATCCTCTCGCATTTTATGCTATATTTACAAAGGATGAATGGGAAACACTTAATATTGCTAATTTACAAAGAAATAGTTTTATAAAAATTAAAAGACATTACTATATTCCAGTTATTGTGAAGAGCTATACTGATATTAACAAAAAAAGCAATTCAAGCACCACAAGAACCGCAAATACTAAAGATATTAAGGCTAATTATATAGTTGGCAGATACTATACTATTGTCGAATGCCTACGATGGGCGCGTAATCCAAACAGAGACCCTAAAAACCCTGATATACTAATTATTACGGATAGCGCTGAATACAATACAATTTTTGAACAGGCATTATTATATGATTATAATATTGAACCTATAAATATCACTCCTAGAGGAATAAAGTATATGAACAAAATATTAAAGAAGAGAAGCGAGTTTATACATACTTCCGAGTTTCCAAAGTGTTCATCAAGAAGAGAAAAGAGTATCAAAAGTATTAATAGTGCCGCTTGCAATGCTATTAAGAATATATATGATGGGGACGAATACGGCGGAATATATAAAAAGTTGAAGGAAAAGATGATAAATATATGCGAAAAATATAATCAAGACCCCTTTATGTCTATGGATGGTCTTAAATATTCGATTGGGATGGAATTTGACGTTATCCCAGACATTTATTACTCGCAAAAGTATAATTTAAATTATTATCAAGATAGTGCATTGGCATCTATAATAATATATTATAACGACCTAAAGGGACAAATATATAACAAGGAATACCGAGATATTTTTGTAAATGATTTTAATAAATTCTATGTGCATATATATGAAATTGGAGATAAATTAAAAATAACCAAGAAAAATGCCATAGACGCAGGAGGCGTAAAGCGTGAATTCATTACTAATTTATACAAGGAACTATTTTGCGACGAAGAAAATCCCAAGAGACCTTTTATGCTACCTACAGATAATAAGTTAAATAAGTATTATATTAATCCAAACTTTGAGCCAGACGAAAATTTCAAAAAGGTAATAGCGGCTTATAAGAAAAAAGAGGCAAAGAGAATGAAAAAAAACCCTAATTTTATTGAGAATTTTGATACAGAGAGCGATTATGTATATATATATTTTATAATAGGGAAATTATTATGCATCGCCGTTGTAAATGAAGAGATAGGTATCCCAAATGAACTTTCAACATATATATTAGCGGGATTTATCAATCAGCCAAAAAATTTAAATGACGATGATATACTATATTTTTACACAAGAGAGTTTCACAATGCACAATATTATGTAAATATGATTAGCAATTATAATATAAAAACATTGGATAGTGATAGTGTCCTATTATCTTTTAATGATACCTATATTATTAGCAAAGGGGGAGACATAAAAATAACTACTGCAAATTTTGTTGCATTTATTTTGCAACAATCAAAACACGTAATAACGAAGAATTTTCTAATTGACGGGGAGGTAAATGCTGCAAAAAATATGAAGAAGATGTATATTTCTTTATTTGCAGGTTTTAGTAATCAAATCAGAAAGTTCTTGTATAAAAAACGGGTAACAACTGAGCAACTAACCCTTTTAATTACAAACGAGCAGTTAAATAAGGTTATTTTACAAGAACTCGCTAGTAAAATAAAAATAGAAATAGAAGTAAGATATACGACTGACGTGGGTACTTATAGAGGCACTAGAATGACCGATAATGAAAAGAGAGAGAGAGTTGATGAACTGAAGGGATATATATCAAATATTATTACAAAAAAGAGAGCCAGTGAGACAGACAAAGAACACTATAATTTTATTAGAAAATTATTACAATTTTGGTCTGGTTATAATTATTATAATAAAAAGAAGGACTATATTATATCTTATAAATACGGGGTAGGCACAAATGTAAATAGATTACCTGAAGCGCACACGTGTACTTATACTATAGATATTTTTGGGTGTCCTTCGATATTACAAACACCCGAAGAGCGCGAGAAGTTTATTTATGATAAATTAAATTTCCCCGCTAACTTAGAAACACCTGAAGAAAAAGAGAGGTTTATGTATGATAAATTTAAATGGGCAGTTGAAGCACAAGAAATGGAATTGCATGGCGGTTCCTCTTAGCGGCTTTATGAAATAAAAAATGATAAAACATTATAGAGATTTATATAATTATAACTTATTAGTAATAAAAGATGCCCACATTCGACAAGAACTATTTTTATGAGTTGCCAGAGGATATAAAAACTATCATATATAAAAAGGTATTTGATAATACATTAAATCTTATTAGCGACCAGCGAGAGACGCTAGATAATTACAACAAATTGGTAGAATATATTAAGAATAACCATTATGACCCATATAAAAGCCGTGTAATTTGGAGTATTATCCTCTGCTACAGAAAAGATATAGGCGACCCTTATTATAAATATTTCATGTATTACGCGGACAACGAGACGGATTTCCTGCGACTTAATAAAACAAAGATGATTAAATACAATAGCGAGTATTCTACTATAAAATACTTGGACTTCTCTATATATCCAATAAAGGATAGATTGCCTACTGAGAATTATATATGTGTTAAAAAAATATTGGAAAAATACGCTGGTATATTCCTGAATAATTTGGAGGGAGTTGATAAATATCAAAATATCAAAGGGGTCATACTATTGAATGACAAAATTAGGATAGAATACAAGGACGTATATATATTCAAGTGTCATATTGATATATATAATAATATTTTAGAAACATATAATTTTACAATATGTATATTTAATATACTTAATATGTATAATCATTTATATCCTGTATATAACTTAGAATATATGAACGACATTATTGACCTACGCGACTGGTTCGAATTCAATTCATTCTTTTGCGGTTTTACAATCAATGATAATGGCGACGTTATTATTCCTCGCTTTTACTCTGCTAGGTATTGTTAGATGAGTGAGACAATTACTGATGTATTCAATGGTAATGTAAAGTAATGTAATGTAAGGTAATGTAATGTAAGGTAATGTAATGTAAAGTAAGGTAAAGTAAGGTAATGTAAAGTAAGGTAATGTAATGTAAGGTAATGTAATGTAAGGTAATGTAATGTAAAGTAAGGTAAAGTAAGGTAATGTAAAGTAAGGTAATGTAATGTAATGTAAGGTAATGTAATGTAAAGTAAGGTAAAGTAAGGTAATGTAAAGTAAGGTAATGTAATGTAATGTAAAGTAATGTAAGGTAATGTAAAGATTACTAAAGATTACTTAAATGGTTCGCTATCTTTTTTATTGACAAATCTAAAATGACATTTATTACTTATATCAATATATTTACTTTTTTCATCTTTACCATTGCCATAATATTCTTGCATATCTTTTGGCATATCTTTAAATTTACGCATATCTTTAGACTCCGATATAGGAACATTTTTAAATTCTTCATATATTTTCATATGATCAATATTAGTTGCTTTATCAGTATAAGGCTTAAATATTGCTCCTTGTTTTGTCATTTCTTTTATACTCATAATACCACCCAAAAACAAACCAGTATCTTCTAAAATTAGTTCTTCTTGAATTACGTTTTTGTATAATTTAGAATTATGGGTATTTTCTTGAGTTTTATCACTTAATAAAAATTTAATAAAATCTATAGATTTATTTATACCATCAACATTATCAAATGTGTATAGTTGATAAAAGCTTGCTCTTTCCAGCAAAGTTTCTTCAAGATTTTTTATCAAAGTAAATAATTCTCTATATTCTTTTGAATTTGGAGATAAAACACCTTCTCTTCCCTGTAGTTGACTTGTTTTTGTATTCCCTTTTAATGTTTTACTAATAAAGAATAAATAATTTTCTGATACAGAACTGATAATTTCCATTAATTTAGTAATTCTTTTATGGCACCATTTAAAATGTTTTGCTAAATCTTCTTTACTTGCTTCCTTATATTTAATAAACATATGTTTCCAATCTCTCATATATTGTATATGTTCTCCGACAACCGCATCCTTTTTAAATAGCGGGTTTATGGAGCCATTAAGATATGCTCCTGCATCCCTAAATCCCTCTATTTTATCAGCATATATTTTACCATCTCCTTGCTCCTCTTGTAAATTTAGTTTTTTATTATTATGTTTAATGCTGTTAAACATAAAAATTGCATCGATAAAGAAATTATTAATATTATATTTATACTGGTCAGTGCGATTATTTTTATAGTCTTTTAACAATATACCAGTAGATATAGGGCATTTATTGAATTGTGTGCCTATTGTTTTATTCTTTGCTTTATTTGCACCATGAATAAATATATAATCTATGCAAGGTATATCAAGTGCCTTATAACAATCCTTAATAAAGTGTTGATGTATGCTATATTTAATATCTTCTAAACTTCCTGAAATTAATGGCACCCCTCTATCGACATATAATTCATACTCTTGTCCGAGACTAAAATATAGAAAATGTTCCTTTCTTTCGCGATGTGTCATACCCCATTTATCATTAATTCCTTTGTTATTCAAATTACTTCGCATTACCTTGTATATTTCTAAATCTTCTTTATAAGGCGCGTCCTTCTCAGTTTTCCATAAATCACCTAAAATATAAGCACACGTTGGCATTATATTATTATTTGCAGTTATTCTGTAAGTTATGTATTTATTAACCTTTGTAATATTTACATCAAATAATTTGTTATATAGTAGATTGGTTTGGTCTCTTGTTGGTGTTCTAAACAAACGACAAAGAATAACACGTATTCCGCCAACATTAAACTCCATAATAATTCTAATTCTAGATAGTGGTAAAATAAGTATTTGGTTTAAATTGTCATTCAAGTTTATATATGAATGTGTCTCATCTACCTCTATTATATAAATAAGACCAGTGTTATTTATGCCAACTCCTGAATATTGTGAAGCAGTATAAATATTTAAACTTGTTGATAAAAACCCTAATATCTCTATATCTTTATCTTTTCCACCAATACTATGTAATCTATTTTTAGTTCCGTGATATAGGTATATTTTTTTATTTTTATATTTGGGATTAATAGTTTTATCTTTGTAAATTCCAATAGTATTTGTAATTCTATTTGTCATATCACGAATTCTAACCTTATTCAGAAGAGATTTTACAGAAGCATATTCATCTGTAATAACCTTGTATATTGTTTCATTCAAATATGTACTGAATGGTGAAACGCCATGATTTTTATAATCTAATTCTAGTAGACGAATAGTAGGGGGGTCTATATCAAATGGTTGCCATTTAGTTGACATAGGATAACAATATTGTAGATTTGTATCAGAGCCAATATTTTTGTGATTTAAAGGTATCCACGAAAATATTGGGAAAGTTCCTGTGTATTCATAATTGTAGTAGATATTTTGTTTATGTTGTTCCATAAATTTTTGAACATATATTGGGTCTTGTCCATTAAGCGAATATAATATATTCTTACGTATCATATCAACGCCTCCATATTCAGTTTCATTATTGCCATATGAATGCTCTTTCATATCTTTTATTATTGCTTCATAATGGACATTGTTAATTGTTGCTTCCTTTGCAATTCCAGTTATAGTAGGAAGATCTCCCAACCTATCATTAATTGTAGTAGTAAGATATGAAAAAGGTATATTAGTTGCTATAGTTCTATCTGTACTTGCGCAAAAGATAGCTTTTGGCAATATACCATTTGTTATATTATAGTTTATATTTAATTCGCCAATAATTTCTTTAGCAAAGTTTAATGTATCTGGAAATTTATAATTATTGAAATTTTTTCTAATATAATAACTGGTATTAAGTTTATTATATTGGAGCATATGACTAATATAATTATTACCACCATAAGGGTCGTATTTAAATGCTTCAAATACATGTTGGCGATTTAGTAATGTATTTAGATGATAATTTTCTATCGTTTTAGGTTCTAAGTTGATATTAGTATGTATTACTTCTCTTGTCAAATCATGTTTCTGATATATTACATTTTTGCCACCATTAAAATATTTCTTGAATTCTCGATAAGGAACTAATGATTTGCTCTCATAATATTCGCGAAATGTATCATCATACATAAATACTTTTAAACTTAATTGAGATGTATTATCTAAATATAATTCATCATAATAATATGGTAAATGTAGATATTTTGTGTATATTATAATAATAATTGAGTTAATCACATTTGTTATATATTTATATTCATTTAATACACCTTTTTTATCGCAATTAGCAATTAATTCATCACAACACTTATTAAATTCGCCAACAAGTCCTTCAATATATTCATCAATAATTGGTATATTTTTTTTCCTCTCTTCTTTTGCTTTTTCAGCCGCAAGACGTTTTGCCTCTTCTTTTGCCTCTTTTGCAGCCTGTGCATCTTCTTTTGCCTTATCAATATTTGTGAGTTTTTCATTTAAAAGATCTAATGATTTAATATTAACTATCTTTTTAATCGATTTTTGTAGTTTTTTATTATGGTTAAATTTAAAATAACATTTAGACATAAAACTTTTAAATATTGGACTTTTTAATGGTATCTCTCTATTTGTTATTGGATTAATAAATGTTATTAATTTAATTTCTTCTGCAGTCTTCCCGCGTTTTTTCTTTCTTATTTCTTCTACTAATTCAATACAATCATCCTCAGTAAGTTTATCAGCATTTATACTCAAAGACCCTGTGTTTTTCACTATAGAATTTATGCTTTTTGGTGAAAAATCAAGTTTGGCACTTGACTTACTTGAACTACTCGACTTTGACGACTTTGACTTTGGTTTATTTGTCGCAGCACCAGGTGGTGATTTTGATGCGTGCTGAGGTTTATTTGTTGCTGCTCCCTGCGGTGTTTGAACGCGAGGAACTGGAACATTTATAACTATTTTAGGAGGTGATTTCTTTCGCGGAGAAGGTGCTCCAGCGGGAGAATTACTTCTATGAGGAATTGCGACTGGAGGCGTAGTTGCGACTGGAGGAGTTGCTGGTGGCGTTATCCCTGTAATTACGTTTGGCGATGGTCGATTCCGAACATCATATAAATACAATTCGTCTACAAAATTTAAAACATGAAACATGTATTTTTCTGTGTATACGTTTATAGTTACACGTTTTTCTCTCCATTCACCCCAATAACATTTAGATAAAAAACTGAGAGTAATAGGACTATCTCTTTGAACCTCTTTTTTTGTTATTGGATTAATCCATTCTGTAATATTATGTGTATATAAATGATTTAATAAATATTTACAATGAGCTTCTGTAATTTCATCATATCTACTATAAAGTGTTTTTAAATTAGGATACATTTTTCTTGTTTTTAATTTTTGCACGGACATAATATATATATACTACTTTATAATAATATAATAATGTGATTTTACACATTCTTAAAGTCAATCTTGGGATATGCCTCTACTTTATTGATAATAAAAGGTATTTTATTTAATATGTTTGCAGGTTTATCAGTTGTAAATATACCATTCTCAGGTTTGAAATCTTTGAACACAAAATCTATAATCGCTTGAAACATATCTGCGCTCCCATTGTTTAGTAAAGCAGCCATTAATCTTTGCACCCTCGACTTAATCATAAACATATTCGCATTTATTTTTCCGATAACATCGCCTTCAATCCATCCCATTGTTTTTTCGCTTACAAATGCGTGAAGTATTCTATAGTAATCGCTAAATACATATCTATCATCAGCTTTACTCATAGGCACACTTAACCCAAAGTCGAATATGCACATATTATACTTGCAACTTTTGATGTAGAAGTTGAGCCCATTATAGACGTAGTGATAGTATCCTGTGCTGCTTGCTTCGGTATTTAGTTGATATAAGAAGTTTCCGTGATGGCAATCCATATGATTATAGCCTACCCTATTTTGATATGTAGCTACTGCAATCAATACTTGGTAAGCCAAGTTTATCATAAGCATCTCGTCGTTCCTTTCATCCGTCTTCATCAAAGAACTTAAATCGCCATTGCATAGTTCGTTATAATTCACTAATCGCTCTCCTGTAAGTAGTCTCTTTGCAGGGCTTCCTGATGAAGGACATTTAGTAGCCTTATACATTATTACAAAATGCTTAGATTTCTTTGGTAAAATTAGATTTTCAGTAATCCACGTGTTCATTTTGGTTTCGCTTTCATTATTTGCAGTAGATTTCATCAATTTACTTGCTATCGGATATGACCCTAGTAGATAAGGCATACTCGTTAGATATATAGAAGCATTAACACTATCACTTCCTATTTTCTTTTCTAAATTAACAATTCCGTCAATTGTATACCCGCGTTTATTACCAAACATCTTCTTTGTAAGGCACCTATTTGTTTTAATATCAGCCAAACGTTTCTTAATCAAATGATAGCGCTGCACACGTGTATCTAAATTATTTTTAGTAATAATTAACTTGTTCTTCAAGAAGCGTTGAATAACATTGGCTTTTTTAAACAAGAGAGATTTAGAAGATGGTTTCTTTGATGACATTTTAGCCATTACTAGCGATGCTTTAGATAGCGAGGATTTTGCGAGAGATGCTTTAGATAGGGATGCTTTAGATAGCGAGGATTTTGCGAGGGATGCTTTCTTTGGAGATTTAAGTGAGCCTTTCATAATCGCTAGAACCGCTTTGTAATCATTGGTGCCTTTGCGAGGAGAACACCACGCTGGTTTTCCTTGATTATATATCTTTAATGCATCAGAATATTTCATTTTCTAATATATGGATATATTTTTACAAAAAATATTAAGTATATTAAATATAAGTAAAGTATAATGTCTGATAAATCTGATAAACCCAAGCCATTCCCTTTCAATACTTGCGAGGTTAGGGGGGATATTGTAGACCAGCCATATTCAGCGAGTATCAATGTCTTGTCGTGTATCATATTGCTTTATTTATTATCGCTAGCAAAACATCTAGAAATACGGCTATTTATAGCATCCTTATTCGTATTCCAAGCATATCACGCATATTCTCATATGTTCTGGAGTGATAATGAGTATAGCCTAGAGCACGTGTATATTATTCACGCAATCTCATATATTATAATAGTCGCGCTAATCAACGCAATATCATTTATTAGCGGAGAGCTCCCTAATATTCCTATAATATTAGGGGCGATATTGCTAGACATATACATATTATATAATTACATTGGAACATTATACAATGCTATATCAGGCATAAATATATGGGTTATTGTGCTTATTACTGGGTTATGGAATGTTAAATTACCTGCATTTACCAAGCAATTACTACCAATATTGCTAATGTTATTTGCGGTCATCATAGTGCTATTCTTCAATGAAAAATACAATTGCAGCGCAATGATGGATACCTATGTATTCCCTTATCATACTGCAATAGAGATATGCGGACTTATAATATCGTCGCTATTCGCCTACATATTTATATTGTTAGAGATGAACAAAAATAAAAATTGATATACGATATATTAACAACATAATACAACGAGAATAACCCAGAACAATATGAGTTATATTGATGATACTAGGATACACGAGCAATTCGAGAAGATTAATTCAAAGACTTCAGACCCGCCGAATACCACCAACATACCTTTCTTCAATATTACAGACAAAATCATAGATAAAATTAACGACGACAAGTATCTGATTAAAATAGGGTTTAGGGAACTTCTTGCATATGCAAGTCCCATTGTCTTTAACAGAGAATTAGAACAAACGAAAATAGATGAGCTATATGCTTCTATCACCAACGGCTACGCGATACCTTTCACTATCGATGCGATTTATGACAAAAAGAGTAAGATTGACGAGAAAATCATTAAAATCATTAACGGCAACCATAGGCACGGCGCTATTCAAAAATATATAACAGCGCACGACAAATATTTTAGTTGCGATTACAAGATATATGTATGGATATATGCAGTGGATGAATGCGAGACTACTAACGTTAAGCAAAGTATTGAATTATATACTAAAATCAACAATCATCTGCCATTCAAAGAGCCTATTATAGTAGATATAAATGTTATGGAGTTCCTCAATAAGCTATGTAGGCAAAAGAGATTTAAGGGACTTATTTTGTCAAACCAATGCGAGACGAGCAGACAGCCGCGTATAAATAAAAAAGAACTATTCAATCTTCTAAATACAAACAAAGACATCTTAGAGAGTTTTCTATCAAAATACTCAGTAAATAAAAATAACTTAATTATTAGCGAAGATATCCTTTCACAATTCATTGAGAATATAAATGAAATAAATCATTTGCTGTCTCTAAAAGGTATCAATAGCCTGTATAGTGATACCCAGTTATCGCAAAATAGGACTTATTATGAACAAGCAGTAGAGGTTGGGTTCTACTTAAACCTTAAGAAATCTAATTATCCTAAAGAGATATGGATAAAATACCTATGCAACCCTACAGATATCTAACCAAAAATCTTAGTATATATGTAAGCGACCGCATATATAATGTATAATATTACAAATGCGATTACACATAGAAATCTCAATATTTTTAGATTAGTTGTAAGGAAATCGAGAAACAATTCAAATCTATCTTTTTTATATACTCGAACAACTTCTCTATCATTGTCATTATTGCGATGGATTGGAGAATGACTTCTAGCATTCTTTATTATCCGCTTCTCAACTGCATACTTATTTGTGGTCTTATCTATTGGGTGCGCGTATTGGAATGCTAAAGACAAAACATCGCTTACACCATCTAATGTATTACTTTTCTCTAACTCCCTATAGCGTTCCTCGTGAATGCGCTGTAATTTATTTTCAAGTTCATTTTTCTGCTTTATAAATCTTCTAAGATTGTGTTGTTGTCCTTTAACATACGCGTCATATTGGTAAGCGGTATTGATGCGTTGTGCGGTTAAATCATAGACATACTGCTGCTGTTTGGCGATTGTTCGCGAGATATCGGCAATATCAGCTTCAATCTGATGATAATCTGCATTGGTGGTCATATTTGACGTTTGTGGGATTTGTAATGCTTTGATGCTCTTCTAGACAGGTTCTTGAAAGTTAAAATGATAAATAAAAAAATCAGTTTTTAGAATTAAATATTATTATCTTTACATATTTATTCTTCAACTTATAAACTATAAACTATAAATTACTTCTAACAAATAACGTGTATTCAAAAGACCCGCATAGTATATAATAAGCTACACCTAAATATATCTTAGATATATCATTATCTATCATTGTAATTATATTATCATACCTTTCGCGATTTGCAATAAACTCTTCAATCGCTTTTTGAACACCATACTGACTTATTACATTCTCTATATCGTCTTTGCAATACATAGATGATTTTAAGTGATTTAATATATAGTCGTTAGTATTGCATACTAACAAATCCTTATCAGTATTCTTAGTATGACCTATTTGTTCATAGATACATCTAGCAATACTATTAGAATTATCTTTCAATGTTATCTTATAACAAATACGCGATGATTGAGCATTAGTAGCAGTGCTATCTATAACATTAAAATGGTCTATTGCTATATTTTCAATATGTTTAGAATAAACTATACAATCGCTTGTAGCATAATACAACTTCCTTTTACTTACACCCAAATTATTGGACTTAATGATTTCTTTTAGTTTTTGAAATGTGAATAATTCACCATCTTCGTCTGTCCATTTTTGATATGTAAGAATATAAAGAAGATTATAGCATTCTGCAAAAGATAGTCTATCGATACTTTCTATAATAACCTTTCTATATATATAATCAATCTTGTCCTCATCTAATAATTCCCAAAAATTATCAGAAAATGTATAATCTGCAAATACAATTGCTGCTTCGCGGTTCATTTCTTCAATAATTGTAAATACATAAGATATAAAATAATCCTCGTCTTTTTCGACGATGAAGTCAAAAAATTTAAACAAATCGAATTGATTATTCTCAGTCTTCCAAATAATCTCAGGCATTTGTATTATAAAACAAATTACAAGGTTTATCAATTTTTATAAAATATAACCAATGTATTCATTCTTATATTCACTCATCATCCTCATCATCTTCTTCTTTGTATCCGATACCAGTCCATCCCTTCGCTTCATAAGGTTTATTTAATAATTTTTCTACATATGCTTTGAGTTGATTGCGGTCTGGACATTTCTTACCTTTCACCACATTTGATATACTCCATAATCTGAAGTCGGTATATAATTTTGCAATTGTAATACGTGGTTCCTTGATTTGCGGGTCAATGATAATTCTTTCATTAATGAATTGTCCAACAATATCATTATTCTGCTTATAGCTCTCAGTTGCTACGCGAACCTCACTTGGTTCTGGAATTGCCATTGGATTAATATGCTTATGTCTGTCTATCAACATACTTATAAATACCTCTTTCCATCTGTCAAATTTATCGGATAGCTCTAAATCCATATAGAACTCAGTCGGCTTATTAATATCAGGTGTCTCTGTGAATTTACTAGAGAAGTTGCATACTTTGATACGTCGCCAAGTTCCTCCATCATCGCTAGGAATTTCTGGGAGTTCATTGCACGTTAAAATCATCTTAAATTGCGGCTTGAATTCATAAGGTTCCTTAAATAGGGTTCTCACTAAAATCCTATCTTGTCCAGACAATTCCTTCATAAGACCAATATTAAGCCTATCATTCTCACTCGGCTCTTGCATAACTGCAAAGCGTCTCCCCTTCGTTCGCTCTAATTCACTTTGCGCCGCATTACTCGCTGCCCTCTTTTGCGTTAGCAGAGCAATTGGCAATATACAATAATATTCGCCAATCGACTTTTGAATTAAATCTAGGAGCCTCGATTTGCCATTACTTCCTTGACCAGTGAATATATAGAAGCGCTCTTGAGCAATACTGCCATCTATAATACACGCTAACACATCCATAACATAATTTCTCAAATTTTTATTTGTAAATATCTTAGCGAAAAACTCGTTAATCTCTGCTACTTCTGGAATTTCGCTATTATACTGAATATAATTTTGCTTTGTGCTAAGCAAAATGTAATCATCAGGCATTCCATCGCGAAACATATGCATTTTCAAATCATAAACCCCATTGTCGAACCCAATCAAATGCGACCTGCTATCAAGCAATTCCTCGAATTTCTCATCAATAAATAGAGTGCGGCATTCTTTCATAATCGCGTCTTTGAAGTTAGAGTTCTTTAATTGCGTAGCGATCTTCAGACATTTCTTACTACGATCATCATTAATCGCTTTTAATGTAGGGTCATCAGTGTATTCATTAAAATAATTGGAACGTTCCATATATTTCTTGCATATCTCAGTGCTAAGGATTTTCCGTAAATCTAGTCCTTCTCTCGCACGAACCCAGCGATGCCGTTGCTTATCATATTTATACCAGATATCTTTAGAAATTGCTTTGAATTCTTCTTTAAATATAGCGTGCACTACACAAGCGATGTCAAAATGTGCGCCATCGCTTGCTATACTTTGGTCTATCTTAGGGATTATACTTTGGTCTAGGATACTAACATATTTAACTAGATTATCCTGCTTCGCCCACCACCTAAGCGTCCCTATGCCCATATTATCTTTTCTCATTTTGTCCCAGAGATTATGACATTCGCCCTCAATATATGCGCTGCTAATCTTTGAAAATTCTATCCACGTTTCTAGAAGCCTATAATCTATATTTCTTAATACCCATCCCAAGTTAATCCAATCTGTATAATTATCGGCTCTTGAAGAAGATAAGCAGTCTACGAGTTTTTTAGCAAATGCGAATTCGTCGTCGGAAATATAGCAGCGATTAATATTAAGCGATTTTCCAAAAATATTGTTTTGCAGTTTGCTTTTTAATTTTTGGTCAATAGCAGGTAATATATGCTTACTATATTGACTTATCTCAGTATCAAATTCAGATTTAACAAAGTTTTGAATATTACCAGAAAAATTACGCATAGAAAATAGTTTAATAAAGTTGATTTCGTCTGCAGCGTTCAATACATAGTCGGATTTCATAGTCTCATCATTCGCATATTTATAAATGCTAGAAACCCGATAAGTATCGCAATCAGGCTTACGCGACCCATACATCTGCCAGCAATTAACATCGATAATCGCTTTATCGACAATATTGTCGTAATCATTGCATATCGGCAAATCTTTGAAAATATCAGCAGCAACGTCTAGAATTTTCCTGCGAATGAAGTGATGCACGTTATTATTAACTATTATATAAGGAAAAATGATATGCAACCCGTCTTTGAGTTTGTTTCTGAATTCTACGGGGTTCGGCTTTTCCATAACATATGCGACATTGGCTTCTTCGGGAACATCCAAATATTGATTGATGACTTTGAAATAATTATTAACAATATTAAATATATTATCCGACGTATATACGCGGTCATATTTCCTTTTACTATTTAAAGAAGAATTGGAATCGTGAGAATTATAAATACCAGACTTGTCGTCGGGCATAGTAAATCGGAAATCTATATCAACGCGGAGCGAACTAGGCTCAGTAGGTTTTTCGGTGAAATATAAGGGCAGACCATTTGTAAGGGCTAAGCTATAAATATTCATAAAATCACCATAATTTTCATTAGGAACATATAGAGATACTTTAGGATAACCGATGCTCGTATTTGTAAAAGGCTTACCTTTCTCCACCTTATATTTGTTAATAAATGAACGCAAATCTTCATTTATACCCATATTTTTAATATTTTAATATACTTATATATATATCAATTTTTATTTTTATACATTTTTATTTTTATGAAATTGAAATAACTTTCTGCATATTATATAGAGAAAATACATATCACAATGAATAAGGAAACTATTAAATATAATAGTCCAAAAAATGCACGGAACCCATATATATTCTCTAAAACTTCCTTAATATATCTTATCGATACGTGGAATAAAAATAAGCCAAACAAAATCATATACAAGAAAACCTATTCAATTGCAAAGTTATCCGTTTTATTGAATGAGAAAATCAAGCCGATATGCGATGATAAGCAATATTGGTGCTGGACGGGCGCTATATCGAAGATGGCAACAGATGCGAAAACGAAGGAACTCATAAAAATGATAGAGAAAGAGGAATTGCGCCCTGAGATGCCTATCGAATGGTATAAAAACGGCAGGGAATGGCTGAGTAATTATGATATCGAGGATGTTATGCTGCAATATGATAAAGGGGTGCAGTATAAATATGCGTTTTTAGGCGTTTATCCAATTGATTTCTCTGAGGAGGATAAGTTTGGCAGATGCTTGTATAGCCAAATATGCTCTCTCGATATCAAAAAATATATTAATAAACGTATTAAGCACTTAGGATTAATTACGAACCTTGATAAACATAATCAAGGGGGCTCTCACTGGACTTCTACGTTTATTATAATCGACCCTAAGAATAAATGCTATGGGGCTCATTATTATGATAGTAATGCTAATTCAATCCCAGCATATGTCAAAAAATTCATAAATAATATTAAAGAGCGATTGCTAATAATATACCCGAATAATAAATTTCGGATAACCTATAATACAATAAAACATCAGAGGAAAAACACGGAATGCGGTATGTTTTCTATGACGCACCAAATAAGGTGGCTGAATAGCATTTTAAAATACAAGACATTGAACTTGCCAAACCCATATGAAGACGAGAATTTTATCAAATGTATTTCTAATAACCCGAACATCACAGATGATAATATGAATAAAAGCCGCAATTACCTATACCGCCCAAACATCACCGAGTATATGCGTAGAAAGAATATTAGAATAAAATAATTACTTAAACAAAAAATTGCGTGTATTTATTAAAGAATGACTATAGTAGATGATTTCAAATCCGAACAAAATAGAAACATAATATTTCAGGCTTCTAACAAAATGCTTCTTGATAAATATAAATTATCCCTGAATAGCGCGGTTCTCATAAATATAATTAATGCAATCATATCATCTATGAGCAAAGACGCGATATTAATGAATAACACAATAAAACTAATGGAATTAAACACTATAACCTTAGCAAAAATGAAAGATTATGTTATTAAAAACATTGATGCGATTAATGCTGCGAATGCTGCGAATGCTGCGAATGGTGCGAATATAGATAATAGCAAGGTATTGAATGAAGTAGCAGCCAGCGCAGCCAGTGCGGTTAGCGCAGCCAGTGCGGTTAGCCAAGTAAGTCCTGTAGATAATACTAGTGATATTAGCAGTAGTATCGAAGCAGATAATTATAAAACGGAGGTATTAACAAATGAGGATTTATTAATCAGAGTTAAAGAATATGAAAATAAAAGGAATATATCAAATGCCGTATTAGCAAATATTGCAAATAACATTGATATACCTCCGCCATCTGATGCGAATGCTGCGAATGCTGCGAATGCTACCGCCACGAATATGAATATAATCCCAGAAATCATAGAGAAGGTTTATGCGTCAATGAATACCAATACCAGTGCATCATTTAATAAAAAAACATTAATCATCCATAGTTATAGCAGAGATTGGATAAACTGCCCCCTGCGCAACAAACTATCCTTCACAATTAACATCGATTTGCAAAATAACATCATAGAACCTTTGAAGATATTGTTCCCAAAATATGTGAAGGATATAACGCCTTATATAATATTGGTGATTACAGACAACCACAAGACATTTAAGTATCATTTCTTATATAGCAAATCATCGGGTAAATGGGATATATGGAAATTAATTAACAAGGATAACAATATTAATAACAATATCAATTTGGCAAATAAAAACTGGAAAATCAGTTTTCTGGATTATCTTAATAATGACCTTAATTTAGGCACGGATGATATCAATGTTAGCCAGATAAATGATTATAAAATGAATACATACGACAAATATGATAATAATATCAGCATTGATACGAATATAGACAATATTCTAATGCCATCATCC